>JGI24710J26742_10000062_pt1 | contig 81813 bp, 51 predicted proteins | sample BioPla2DNA2_FD_26742 | JGI IMG/M metagenome (IMG submission 26742) | reverse complement strand
CCCTCTGCACCTCCTCACCCTGTAAAGCGTTTATAATGGTCGATTTGCCGACCCCTGAATGACCGGCGAGCAACGTCACGTGGCCACGGGTAACCTGCTCAATCTCGTCCAGTCCCTCTCCCGTTTCCATCGACGAGCGGATGCAGGGGTAACCGACCACAGTGTAGAGGTGAATTAGCGCATCCAGGTACTCAGTATCATCCTCATCATACAGGTCTATCTTATTGAAAACCAAGTAAACCGGAACGGAATAGGCCTCAGCGGTAGCGAGGAACCGGTCGATGAACACGGTGGTCGTCTCGGGGAAGCGAACGGTAATGCAGAGCAGCGCACGATCTATGTTTGCCGCGAGGATATGCGCATGCTTCGACAAGTTAGAAGCTTTGCGCACGATATAGTTATCACGGTCTTCGATGTCGGTAATAAAGGCAGTACCATCGGGATTTACCTCCAGGAAGACCCTGTCGCCCACGACCACCGGGCTGGTGCTTCGGATCCCTTTTAGCCGCAGGTTCCCCTTCGCCCAGCAAGTCAAGTCGTTCCCTTCGGTATCCCGCACGTGATAGAGGTTGCCCGTGTTCTTGATGACCACCCCCTTCACTGCCACCTTATCATCAGTTTCGCTCGTCGTCAAACCGTCAATATCTCCTTCTCCTTGGCAGCAAACAGGTCATCCACCTTCTTGATGAACTTATCGTGGATTTTCTGTAAATCGTTTTCGACATCTTTGCCGATATCTTCCGCGAGCCCATCCTTAACTGCTTTCTTCACCTCGTCAATCCCCTCACGGCGAGCGTTGCGGATACTTATCTTGGCCTCTTCCGACTCCTGCTTCGTCTGTCTCACCAGCTGTTTGCGTCGCTCTTCGGTAAGAGGTGGGATACCTAAGCGAATCACTTCGCCGTTATTCTCGGGCGTGATACCCACATCAGAGTCCTGGATCGCTTTCTCTACCACTTTCAACATCTGCTTCTCCCAAGGCTGTACCATGATGGTCTTCGCATCGGGGGTGGTAATGGTCGCCACGTTCGTTAGCGGGACAACGCTACCGTAATAGTCCACACGAATACCATCGAGTATACGGGGGTTAGCACGCCCTGCCCGAATGCGTGAAAACGTGTCGTCTAAGAATTGGATGGTCATCTCCATCTTCTCTTCAGTCTCTTGTTTAATCTTGGCTATATCCATATCTACGTTTTTTTATTGTTCGCAACAAAAATAGTGAAAAGATTTTAATTCAACCCATTAAACGTGTACCAAGGTACCGATATCATCCCCTGTCACCACCTTTTTCAAGTTGCCCGCGGTGTCCATATCGAACACCACGATGGGCAGGTTATTCTCCTTGCATAGCGTGGCGGCCGTCAGGTCCATCACTTTAAGTCCCCGCTCGTACAGCTCGTCGAACGAGATGGCTTTAAACTTGGTCGCGGTAGGATCCTTCTCCGGGTCGGCCGTGTAGACCCCGTCCACGCGGGTACCCTTTAGCATCACATCAACCTCCAACTCGATACCCCTCAAGGCCGATGCAGAATCGGTAGTGAAAAACGGATTTCCAGTACCTCCCGCGATGATAACGACCTCACCCCTATCGAGCGATTGGATCGCCTCCCACTTGGAGTAGAACTCACCTATTGGTTCCATCCTGACAGCGGTGTAGACGTGGTTACGCTGCCCCACGGCGCTCAGTCCAGAGCTCAACGCAAGGCTGTTAATCACGGTGGCCAGCATGCCCATCTGGTCCCCTTTTACCCGGTCGACCCCCTGGGCGGTACCGCTGAGCCCCCTGAAGATATTGCCTCCACCAATCACGATACCTACCTGTATGCCCATCTGTGCGACCTCGTGAATCTGTTCAACGTACTCTTTCAGCCGCTTCTCGTCAATACCGAACTGCTGGTCGCCCATCAGCGACTCGCCGCTTAACTTCAATAAAACCCGGTTATACTTCATAACATCTTTTCTTATGTAATTTACTATTTCTTTTCACTCTACTTTCAACGAAACTCCCGACAGATTAATTCGTTCTACGAATAACAAGCCCCATATTTTTGTACAACTAAAACCTGTTTTAAATTAAGGGTTTACGTATGCAACCTCCTTAAAGGCGTAACGCCGCTCTTCATCCCCATTCAACGTTCTCAACACCAGATGCCCGGAAGGCATCACCTCCTGAATAGCAGCCTGAAAACGGCCATCTCGATCTTCATACCAATGGTACCCGTCTTTGCGGTAGAGGCTTGACATATAAGCGTAATCAATAGCTTCCCGCAGCTCCTCCCGCCTTAGCACCTGTTCCATACCAAGCTCGGCAAAGCCCTTGTGGCCTTCACCCGATCTTCCCTGTAGTCCCCCGTAAAGGGTAAAGAACTCCTGTAAAAAGCTTTCAAGCAGCTGGGCTACATCGTGCTCTATCCCGGTAATCTGCCACAGCGATACCGGGTTAGGAAGCCCGGCAGGAAAATTTCGCTGATTCACGTTGATACCGATACCCACTACCGATCGGGTTATCTTTCCCCTCAGCAACTCATTCTCGATAAGCATCCCGGCCATTTTTTTCTCTTTCCAGTAAATATCGTTGGGCCATTTGATGCAAATATCGCCGGTGATCCGGTCTAACACCCTTTTTATCGCCAACGAGGCGATACGCGAGAGGATGAACTGTTCGTTAGCCTTTAACTCCTTAGGGTAGAGAAGTAGGCTAAACAGCAGGTTCTTACCTTTTTCTGAACTCCACCCGTTTCCCCTTTGTCCACGTCCTCTATTCTGGTAATCGGCCACGACCGTGGTGCCCTCTTCAAGCGGTTCCCGACGGAGCCACTCCTTCAAGTGGTCATTCGTGGAATCAACCTCCTGTAACCACACCACGTTGCAAGCGTTATTCGAACATCCCATCGTCCTTACCTTCATTACTCCTCATTCAGTGATTCAAAAAGGGCAAAAAAGCGTCTTCAATGTGATCAATCTCCACCTGTCCCCTATTCCATACCACCGCCACGATATCAAACCGAACCGGGTTATCCACCCGGTTCATTTTCACGTAGATGTTGGCAGCCCGAACCATGCGCCGCATCCGTTGCCGGTTGACCGACTCCTCGGGGTAACCCCACTCGGTACTAGCGCGTGTCTTCACCTCGGTGAAGACGATATACTCACCGTGTAGAGAGATGATATCGATCTCGTAACCTTGAAACCTCCAATTCCGTTCGAGCAACTGATGCCCGTTAGACGTGAGGTGGCGCGCTGCCGCCTCTTCCCCCTTCCTACCTAACTTATTGTGCTCCGCCATACTGAATAAAACGAGCCAAGGTCTTCGCCGTGAAAGTAAACATGAGTAATAATACAACATGGGAAAGTCCAAAACAATTACTCCCCAAGCGGATGAAAACCCTACTGTTTAGCGTAAAAGTACAAATTTAAGCCATTAATCTTTCTTTTTGGAAGAAATATTTCGTTTTTTTGTACTGGTAAAGAAAAGCATCGCTTTTTCAGTCCTAAACCGCAGGTTTGGCGAGAACAATCAACGATCACGAAATGGCAGCAACAAAGAACAATTTACCCGGCAAAACGAGCAAGCTGAGAACCAAGAAAGCCGTGTTCATGCTGAGCGAAGAGGAGCATGATTTCATCCAGTTTTACCTGAAAAAACAGAAGATCACGAACCGTTCTCGCTGGTATCGCGAAACGATTATCGCCCACGTGCTTAGGAACATGGAGCAGGACTACCCCACCCTGTTCGAGGAAAACGAAATGAGGAGGTAAAAGGGTATCCCTAAAGAAAAACAGAAGAGTAGGTGACAATGCTGAACGATGACTACTTCATGCGCCAGGCCCTACGGGAGGCACACTTGGCGTTCGGGAAAGAGGAGGTGCCAGTGGGTGCCGTTATCGTTGTTGACCAGCGAATCATTGCCCGGGCACACAACCTCACCGAAAGGTTGAACGATGTTACCGCCCACGCCGAGATGCAAGCCATCACGGCAGCGGCCAATATCCTCGGAGGCAAATACCTGACAGAGTGCACGCTATACGTCACCTTAGAGCCTTGCCCCATGTGTGCAGGCGCGATGCGGTGGGCGCAACTAAATCGAGTGGTATACGGTGCTTCAGACGAAAAACGGGGGTACAGCCAGGTATCCCCACAACTCCTTCACCCGAAGACCACGGTTACCTCGGGGGTTATGGCGCAAGAGTGCGGTGACCTGCTAAAACTTTTTTTTGAACATTTTCGTTAAGCCAAATGAGCAGAGGGCAAGTTTACTTGGACTATGCCATGGCGAGAAAATGTCTAACTTTAGTGAACATTTTCGTTAAGCCAAATGAGCAGAGGACAAGTTTACTTGGACTATGCCATGGCGAGGAATAATTACAGCTTGGGCAGTTCCCATGGGGAACGGTAGTTCGCTTTAGCAAGCCGATTGGCCTCCAGGTGGTCGAACGTACCCGTCTCGTTATCCCAGTTTAGCCCACTCCCCACGCGACAGGATATATTGGCCATATGGCTTAATTTGGCCACTTCAGCACCAATCGCGACATCGGCATTAGGCAGCTCACGCGAACGCATACAATCCAGCATATTGCCAACGTGGAGGTGCAACCCCTGTCCGCTCCCTTGTCGTTTCTCGATAGCTTCCATTCGGAGCGTGTTGGGTTTACGTTCGTCGTCGCAAGGGTAACAGTAGGGGAAGTTGCGGCTATTGATTTGCTGTTCTGGAAGCACCTCCCACCCCGAACGAGTGAGGATGAGCGTACCATTCTCTCCCAAGAAAGCCACCCCTTCACGTTGACCATACAGTCCGGTTGCGATACCGCACGCGTGATCCCAAATTATGTTAAAGTCGGGATACTTGTAGATAGCCATCAGTGTGTCGGGGGTTTCCATGGCGTCATCCGGGTATGCGTATTTCCCTCCTGCACCATAGACGTACGAGGGCAACCCCACGTTCATTCCCTTCATGGCATAGTCAAGCAGGTGTACCCCCCAATCAGCCATCAAGCCCCCCGCGTAATCCCAAAAGAATCGGAAATTATAATGGAACCGGTTTTGATTAAACGGGCGTTTGGGTGCCGGCCCTAGCCACATATCGTAATCCACACCCGGGGGAGGTGTTGAGTCGGCTACTACCGGCAACGTCCATTTACTGGTCTGGTGTGCCCATACCTTCACGGTACGCACCCTTCCCAATTGCCCACTCTGCACGAAAGCGGCTGCCTCGTCCCAGTGGGGGTCACTTCGTTGCCACTGTCCCACCTGCACCACTCGATTATATTTGCGGGCAGCCTTCACCATCAGGTCGCACTCCTCGATACTGTTGGCCAGCGGTTTCTCGACGAACGAGTCTTTACCGGCTTCACAAGCAGCAACCAACTGTAGGCAGTGCCAGTGGTCTGGTGTCCCAATGATCACCATATCCACGTCCTTGTTATCGATCACCCGCCGCCAATCCTTAACGAGCTGCGGTGGTTTCTTCCCGGTCATCTCCTCCACCTCGGAAGCACGCTGGTATAGCCACTGGTCGTCCACGTCGCACAAGGAGACACACTCGGTACCTGGATATTGAAGAAAAGCCCTCAAGTTGGCCCACCCTTGGTTACGGCAACCGATCAGCGCGATTTTAATTTTATTGCTCGGGGCCGATTGCCCTAAAATGGAGGAGTAAGATTTACCCATAAGGGGAACTAAACCTAGTCCCGTGGCCGTTACAGCCGTTTTTTTCAAGAAAACTCGTCGATCCATATTTTTATTTTTTCACCCTGTACTCGTCGTACCGGGTAGTTATCATATTCGCGGTAAATATACACATTTAACGGTGAAATGAATCATCAATGTCGGTATAAAAAAACTGATTTTTACCATGCACTTGTAAAAAGCAGTTTTTTCATGTACTTTTGCATCTCTAAACAGCAACTACAAATAGGCATTATGTCAACACGATTTAAACGAACGCTTGTCACCTCGGCATTGCCCTACGCCAATGGGCCGGTGCATATCGGCCACCTGGCCGGAGTGTACGTACCCGCCGATATTTACGCCCGTTACCTGCGACTCAAGGGCGAGGAGACCCTCTTTATTGGCGGCTCTGACGAGCACGGGATCCCCATCACGCTCAAGGCGAGGGCCGAAGGAGTTTCTCCCCAGGATATCGTGGATCGCTATCACGAGTTGAACAAGCAATCGTTCGAGGCTTTTGGCATCTCGTTCGACATCTACTCGCGTACCACTTCAGATATTCACCAGAGGGTAGCATCCGACTTTTTCCGGACTCTCTACGACAAAGGAGAGTTCACCGAGAAGGTGAGCGAGCAGTATTACGATGAGGAGGCGAAGCAGTTCCTGGCTGATCGCTATATCGTGGGCAGCTGCCCCCATTGCGGGAACGAGAAGGCCTACGGTGATCAATGCGAACAGTGTGGTACCGCCCTCAGTCCCGATGAACTAATAAATCCCAGGTCGACCCTCAGCGGCAGCCAGCCGGTGAAACGAAAGACGAAGCATTGGTACCTGCCGCTCGACAAGCACGAACCGTGGCTCCGCCAATGGATACTGGAAGAGCACAAGGAGTGGAAAAGCAACGTATATGGCCAGTGCAAATCGTGGCTTGACATGGGACTTCAGCCCCGCGCGGTGAGCCGCGACCTCGACTGGGGCGTACCGGTACCCGTGGAAGGTGCCGAGGGAAAAGTCCTCTACGTCTGGTTCGATGCACCCATCGGCTATATCTCGAATACCCTGGAGTTGCTTCCCGACAAGTGGGAAACATGGTGGAAAGACGAGGAGACCAAGTTGGTTCATTTCATTGGGAAAGACAACATCGTGTTTCACTGCATCGTCTTCCCGGCGATGTTAAAGGCGGAGGGCTCCTTTATCCTGCCTGAGAACGTGCCGGCCAACGAGTTCATGAACCTGGAGGGAGATAAGATATCCACCTCTAACAACTGGGCGGTATGGCTACACGAGTACCTCGAGGAGTTTCCCGGCAAGCAGGACGTGCTTCGCTACGCGCTCACCGCCAACGCGCCCGAGACAAAGGACAACGACTTCACCTGGAAGGAGTTTCAGGCGCACAACAACAACGAGCTGGTCGCCGTCCTGGGCAACTTCATCAACCGGGCCATGGTGCTGACCCAGAAGCACTTCAACAACAAGGTGCCCACGCTGGGCGAGTTGACCGAATACGATAGGGAGACCATCGCCGAGGCGAAGAAGGTGAAAGAGGCGGTTGAAAGCAACCTGGAGCAATTCCGCTTCAGGGAGGCGCAGAAGGAGGCGATGAACCTGGCACGTATAGGAAACAAGTACCTGGCCGACACCGAGCCTTGGAAGACAGCCAAGAATGACAAAGCTCGCACCGCAACCATCCTGAACATTGCCCTCCAAATCACGGCCAACCTCTCCATCGTTTGTGAACCCTTCCTACCCTTCTCGACCGAAAAAATCCGGGCGTTCCTCAATACCGGGCGGTTCGACTGGAACAGCCTGGGTAGCTTCCAATTGCTGCCAGAAGGGCATGAGCTGGGGAAAGCAACGCTCCTCTTCGAGAAGATAGAGGACGAGGTGATTGAACGGCAGGTAAAGAAGCTACACGACACGAAAAAAAATAACCAAGTCGGTGCTGATGCAGCAAAAGCAGTGAAACCCATCAAGGAGGTCATCCAATTCGATGCCTTCGAGAAGCTGGATATCCGCGTGGGCACGGTATTGGAGTGTGAAAAAGTACCCAAGACCGATAAGCTCCTCCGCTTTTTACTGGACGATGGCCTGCGGGAACGCACCATCCTCTCGGGTATCGCCCAATGGTACCCCAACCCCGGGAAACTGGTCGGCAAGCAGGTCTGCTTCATCGCCAACCTGGAGCCGAGGAAGGTGCGGGGTATCCTGTCGGAAGGGATGATCCTCTCCGCGGAAAATGCCGATGGCACACTGGCGCTGATTGAGCCTGAGCGCACAGTACTGCCAGGTAGTCCAGTTGTGTAAACCGCATGCTTACGCGAAAGATTTAAAAGCTAAGTTGGCGAATCACGGAATAATCGGTTAACTTTGTAGCTTATAACTACAAAGGATTAACGATGAGACATTCCAGTAATTTCAAGAGAGCGCTTCCCGACCTGATTGTCGTGGCAGCCTTTATACTCGTTTCATTCATCTACTTCGCACCCGCGGTGATAGAGGGTCGGGTGATCGCGCAACACGACTCGCTTGCAGCCATCGGGCAAGGGCAAGAGCAGCGGGATTACATGGAGCGGCACGACGGGGAACGCACCCGGTGGAACCTCTCGATGTTCGGGGGCATGCCCTCCTACCAGATGAGTCCCACGTACGACTCGTCCAAACCGCAGGAGGTGGCAAAAAAAGCTTATTCCCTTTTCCTTCCCAACTACATCTCCCTGCTGTTTATCATGCTGCTGGGATTCTACATCCTGATGCGGGCATTCAACGCATCTCCCTTGGTTAGCGCACTGGGTGCCCTCTTCTGGGCCTTCTCATCCTACTTCTTTATCATCATCTCGGCGGGGCACATCTGGAAATTCATCACCCTCGCTTACATTCCCCCCACCATCGCGGGGATGGTATACACGTACCGCAAGAAGTACCTGCCGGGAGGACTCCTGCTCATGGTGTTTGTAGCTTTTCAGCTGTCGTCCAACCACTTCCAGATGACCTACTACTTCCTCTTCGTGATGCTTTTCCTCTGGATCGCCTTCCTGGTGGACGCGATACGGAAGAGAGGGATGGCCGACTTCTGGAAATCGACCGCGGTAGTGGTCATTGCCGGTTTCATCGGGGTGGCCGCCAACACGAGCAACCTCTACCACACCTACGAGTACTCCCAAGAGACCATGCGCGGCAAATCGGAGTTGACCCATCACGGCGATGCAAACCGAACCGGCGATGGGCTGGAGCGGGATTACATCACGGCCTGGAGTTACGGCATCGGCGAAACGTGGACCCTGCTGGTACCCAATACCAAGGGGGGCGCATCGGTACCCCTCAGTCTTAACGAGAAAGCGATGAGCAAGGCGAAGCCGGAGTACGCCCCGCTCTTTCAACAAATCGGGCAGTACTGGGGCGAACAGCCCGGCACATCGGGCCCGGTGTACGTGGGTGCGTTCGTGCTGACGCTCTTCGTGCTGGGACTCTTTATCGTGAAGGGTCCCATCAAGTGGGCCCTGTTGGTGGGAACCCTCTTCTCGATTACCCTGTCGTGGGGGAAAAACTTCATGGGGCTGACCGATTTCTTTATCGACCATGTGCCACTGTACAATAAATTCCGGGCGGTATCATCCATCCTGGTGGTCGCTGAATTCTGTATCCCCCTCCTGGCCGCGCTGGCGGTGAAAGAGCTTATCCAAAAACCGGAGACCCTCAAGAACGACCCGAAGCCGCTCTATATCAGCCTCGGGGTGACGGGGGGAGTCGCCCTCCTCTTCGCGATCGCCCCCAAGCTGTTCTTCTCCTCGTACATCTCCTCAACCGAGATGATGGCTTTCCAACAACTTCCACCGGAGCATATCCAACCATTTATCGCTAATCTGACCGATGCCCGCATCTCCATCTTCACGGCCGACGCCTGGCGCAGCTTCTTTATCGTCGCCATAGGAGCCGTGATCGTGTGGCTGTTCATCCGGAAGAAGATCAAACCAGAATGGATGGTGGCAGGTATCCTTCTGCTCTGCCTCGTGGATATGTGGGGGGTGAACAAGCGATACCTAAACGACGATGATTTCGTGACCGCGACGAGCCTACAGCAGCAGTTCACACGAACCGCCACCGACGAGTACATCTTACAGGACACGACACGATATTACCGCGTGCTCAACCTGGCTACCAGCACCTTTAATGATGGGGTCACCCCCTACTGGCACAAGGTGATTGGCGGGTACCACGCGGCCAAGCTACGCCGTTACCAAGATCTGATTGACGTTCATCTCACGGGCGAGATAATGGCGCTACATCAAGAGGTTATCCGTTCGCAAGGCCAGTTAGACACGGTCGATGCTGAGCTTTTCAAGGTGCTCAACATGCTCAACGCCAAGTGGATCATCATGCCGGCACAGGATGGCACCACCCTGCCCATCGAGAACCCGCACGCCATGGGCAACGCATGGTTCGTGGACGATATCCGTTTCGTGGAGAGTGCCGATGAGGAGATCGATGTGCTGCGCACCCTCGACCTCAGCAAAGAGGCGGTTGCCGATAAACAGTACGAGTCGCTGTTGGCGGGACAGGTTCCCACGCCGACCGACTCGGCATCGACCATCGTTCTGACCGACTACGACTCCGACTTTGTCACCTACGCGGTGGATGCCAAAAAGGATGAGTTAGCGCTCTTCTCCGAAGTGTACTACCCGAAAGGATGGCAGGTTAGCATTGACGGAGAGCCGGTGGAGATGTTACGGGCGAACTACACGCTGCGCGCCCTGCCTATCCCAGCGGGGAAACACACGGTGGAGTTCCGTTTCGAACCGCGAAGCATCCGGGTGACCGATGGCATTGCCTACACGGCCCTGGCCATCATACTGCTCACGCTGATTGCCCTTATCGTTCGCACAGTTCACGGAGCGCGCACCACTCGCAGTTCTTCAGATTCTCCGTCTGCGTGAAGGGGATAGACGGGTTAAAAATCTCTTCCAAGAGCGTATCGAGATGCTCCTTGAACTCAGGCAAGTAAGCCGAGATATCCTCAATGGGCTGCTTATTGCACCGCACCGTGGGATCGAAATCCTTGTAGACCGACCGCAGGTAGTAGATGGCGGGCGATACCGACACCCCGGGGTTCTCCAACAGGTAGAACATCCCGTACAGGAACACCTGTAAAATCTGGTGAGGGCGGTTGCCCTTCGACGCGTCAAACAACTGCTGCACCTCCTTGAACTCGGTCGCCCCCCTACCCGTCTTGTAATCGATGATACGAAATACACCATTTACCCGATCCACCCGGTCGATGATCCCTTTGATGTTCAACGTGAGCGACTCGTTCACCCGATAGGTTTGGTTGAAGCGGTACTCAGCACCCACGTACTCGAAGGGGGTGAACTCCCGATCCAGCTTAAGCGTTTGTAGCACGTAGCTCCGTAACACCTCCCCCACCAGGTAGTGCTGCCCCACCAACGGCTGAACACTTCCCTCCTCCTTGAAGTAGTAGCGGGCGAACGCTTGTTCAATCGCCTCGGTCAGCCGCTGCTCATCTTTTGCTATCTCGTTCAAGGCGTCGGGCGTGATAACCTTTCCCTTGTAACGGCTGTAGATCAACTCCATCACCCGGTGAAAGATCGACCCAAACAGGTCGGACTCGATCGTCTCCCGCACCTCCTCTTCCTCCGAAAGCCCCTCCACCGCCGTGAAGTAAAACTGCAACGGACAGTCGATGTACCGGTTGATGAGCGACGCGGAAAGGAAGGCGTTTCCCCCCTCACGATACCCGTTCAACCTGCGAATTACTTCCGGAGTTTTGTTAACCACGACCGGGAGAATCTCCGGAGCCGCCACATCGTATGCGACAACCCGCTCCGACAGATCAAAGTGACTTCCGTAAAGGTACTTCAACTGGTAAAAGTAGCGGCTCACCTCGCCCGTCTGTATCCCCTCGGCACGCGTGTCGTACAACAAGAAGACCCGCTTCGCACGACTTATCATCCGGTAGAAATGGTACGCGTAAGTGCTGTCTTGCTGCTCCCTCGTGGGCAACCCAAACCCTTGCCGCAACGTGTAAGGGATAAAGGAGCTCGCCCCGCTTCTCATCGGGTAAACCCCTTCGTTAAACGAGAGAATAATCAGATTCTCAAAGTCGATGGCCCGGGTCTCCAATACCCCCATCACCTGTAGGCCCGACAACGGCTCCCCGCGAAACGCGATGCTGAGTCCGCATGCCAGTTGCTTGAAGAGCCTGAAGTAGGTTTCCACCGACACCCCCATGGTTCCCTGTAAGTTGTCATCCAGGCGGCTAATTGCCTTATAGCACTGCACGATGAACTCCCTCTCCAGGTCGATTGCACGGACGCTCCCCTCCGGTCGCTCATCGCTCATCTTCTCATCGGTAAGGCTTCGGTAGAGTGTGGTAAGGATCGACTTCAGGTACTCCCCGACATTCTGCCACCTCGTAACCGGCGTGAACAACTGCTCAAGCAACGGATGCGGCGGGATGTCCGACACGCCCACCCGGTTTAGGTTACGCGTAACCATCGCCTGCCTCAACATTTCAGTCTCTTCCTTGGCGGCCCCGCTCACCAGGGGGTGAGCAAGCAGCGATTTCACGTGTCGGTGGTAAAAAGTAAATGTCTCCTCTTCCCCTCTCACCGATTTTTGCAACCGCGCGATCAGGTCAATCAAGTAGGCTATCGACGCGTTAGAAAGGGAATACCCCATGGTGACGTTTATTTTCCCGATCTCGGGGGGTATCGAGTAGAGGAGAGGCATCAGCAAGTTCTCGTCCGGCAGCACTATAGCCGTTTGGATTGCTTCGTTCGGGTCAGGGATAGCCTTCGATTGAATCAACCCCGAGAGGAGTTGACTCACCTGCTTGGCCTGTCCCACCCCTGATGGAACACCAATCGCTTCTACCCACGTTTTTTCTCGCTCCTCCCCTCTTCCCGGTTGTTCCCGTTGTTCACCCAGCCCTTTTTCTTGTCCGTTTCCTTCTCCTTGGTCCAGTCCATGATCTTGTCCTCGCGATACCCCTTGCAGCACCTCTTGACCTTGAACCAACCCCGCTAGCTTCATTTCCCCCGACCCCTCGTCAAGCGGGAAACGGGAGGGGAATCGGGACAGGTTCTCTCTAACCCACCCCGATGCCCTGTTTTTCTCATCCCGCACCAGTGGCGATTCGTAGTCCCAATAAAAGTCAGCCAGCCCTCTCTTTTTCAGGTACTCCATCAAGTGCGCCTCCGAGGGAGTAAGCGCGTTCAGTCCCACGAAGATGTAGTGATCACTCTCGGAAAGTTCTAACGTTCCGGATTTGGCCCGCTCCACCACCTCTCGAAACATCATCCCCTCATAGGCCTGCCCCTTGCCGTGCAGTGCCTCATGAAACGAGGTGTATAGCTCGAACAGCACCTCCCAGATCTTCTGGAACCGCTGCTTCGTCCGGTTCCCCTCCACCGGCATGAAGTGCGACCAAAAACGACGGATGGCCTCTACCTGCCGTTCCGAAAGGTGGCCCATATCATCATCTAACGACCGGTAGTCATGCACGTTCCGAAACAGGTCACGTGCATCGACAAGGTATTTATCCACGTCGTTGAAATCGTTCAACAACATCTCCCCCCAGTAGAGGAAATCATCGAACGGTTCATCCGAACCGCTGATCTCTCCATAAAGCTTATGAAGCAAAACGAGCGACTCGACCTTTTCCGAAGGGCGATAAAGCGAAAAGCTTTCAAACAGTTCCTGGATAGTCAACATCGTAGGTGAGAACAACGGCTTCCCAGCCATCTCCGATAGGTACTTCTGAAAGAAAAGCCCAGCTCGCCGATTCGGGAAAACGAATGTACAGGTGTACAGCCGGTCGCCGTACTCCCTGTAAAACATGTTTGCTATCTGGCAAAGGAAAGGGGTCATTCGCTTATCTATTCAACTTCCAGTACTACATTATTCCTGCTCTCAGGTGAGCTTCGCAAAGCAAAAATAGCATAAATTCCCCAGAGATACATATTTCTTCCAAGGAATGATTCATACCCACAAAGAGCATACTACAACGACTACACTAATGTGGAACAGTAATACAACAATCCCTGACAGTTAGGGAATGCAAACGTTTTTTTTCGGAAACATGCTGTTTTTATTTGCTTTTATTATAAGTTTGTCGGGAATTCGTAAATTCCATGCGAGTGCGTGTTGCCAGGTCCCCCATCACCCTCCTCATCCGCTTAAGCTCAAAATCGTGGCGAAAGGGTATCGGGATAATGATTACATAAACCGTAATAAACTAATTCCGGATGAAAAAAGTACTTCTGATGTTATTGACAATCTGGTTGTCTCTAAACTCCAGTGCGCAAATCTTTTACGTTTCCACATCGGGGAACGACGCCCATCCCGGTACGAAAGAAAAACCGGTTTCAACGTTTGCAAAGGCACAGGAGTTGGCAAGGGAACAACCGCAGGGCGCTTCTGTTAAAGTGCTTTTCGGAAGTGGGATTTATTACCTGCCGGAAACCATCCGTTTCACGGAAGTTGATAATAAAGCCGCTGTCATCTACCAGGCCGAGGAGGAGGGTCGTGCCATCATCAGCGGTGGCACCTCGCTTCAACTAGATTGGAAACCCTGGAAGAACGGCATCTTCGTGACGAAAGTTGACGAGAACCTGGATATTGACCAGTTGTATGTGAATGGAGTACGGCAGCGGATGGCCCGTTTCCCCAATGCCGTCGCGGGTAAAAATGTATTCGACACCTGGGATTTGAGTCACAACGCAAAACCTGATGCTGCCAATAACCCGCTTTCCCCTGAACGCGTTGCACGTTGGAAGCACCCGGAAGGTGGTTATATTCATGCCATGCACTCGGCATTGTGGGGTGATATGCACTGGTTGATCAAGGGGAAAAATGGTGATGGAACACTGGATTACGAAGGCGGCTGGCAAAACAACCGTCCCTCGGAAATGCACCCGGTTTACCGCATGGTCGAGAACATTATTGAAGAACTGGATGCTCCCGGGGAGTGGTTTTTCAACCAGGAAGAGCAAAACCTCTACTTCATGCCTGACCCCGGCACCGATTTAAAATCGGCCAAAGTGGAGGTGGTGAACCTGAAAGAGTTGATCGTTTTTTCAGGGAACAAGGAAAATCCCGTAAGGAATATTCAGTTAAACGGGTTTGTCTTTCGCCACACGGCACGCACGTTCATGGAGAACAAGGAGCCGTTGCTGCGTTCCGACTGGACCATTTGCCGAAAGGCAGCGGTCGTTTTTGATGGTGCCGAAGATTGCTCGATTACCGATTGTGAATTTGACCAGGTGGGAGGGAATACCATTTTGGTGAATAATTACAACCGGCGAATCAGTATCAAAGGGTGCCACATTCATCACAGCGGAGCTAGTGGTGTTGTTTTCGTGGGTGACCCGGAAGCCGTTCGCAACCCTATTTTCAGGTATGGACCACAGGATTTTTCGGCCATTGACCGCACCCCTGGGCCAAAAAGCGACAACTACCCATCGGACTGTCTCGTTGAAAATTGCCTGATCACCATGACCGGTCGCGATGAAAAGCAAACAGCGCCCGTCCAAATCTCTATGTCGCATAAAATCCGGGTTAATCATTGTTCCATTTACGATGTGCCCCGTGCAGGGATTAATATCAGCGAAGGTACTTTCGGGGGACACATCATCGAAAACTGCGATGTTTTCAACACGGTGCTCGAAACGGGTGATCATGGCAGCTTTAACTCCTGGGGACGAGACCGTTTCTGGACGCCCGATATCAATCAAACAGTTCCGGAAGTCGCTCGAAACCCGAATTTGCCCTTTCTCGATATGCTCGAGCCCAACATCATCCGAAACAGTCGCTGGCGTTGCGACCATGGCTGGGATATTGACCTCGATGACGGCTCTTCATGGTATCTCATTTACAACAACCTGCTACTGAATGGCGGCCTGAAAATGCGTGAGGGTTACAACCGGCAGGCGACCAATAACGTGACCGTCAACAACAGCTTACACCCGCACGTGTGGTACCCCAACAGTGGGGATGTCTTCAAAGGCAACATCGTTTTCACAGCCTACCTCCCGGCGTTAATGGACCGTGGAATCGCGATCGACGGGAAATGGGGGAAAGAGTTGGACTACAATTTCTTCGTGGCAACGGCCGGGGAAATGAGAAAGTTCGCCCAAAATGGCTGCGATGCGAACTCTGACTTTGGTGACCCACGTTTTATCAATCCTGAAAAGGGTGATTTCAGGGTAAAAGATGACTCTCCAGCCCTGAAAATCGGATTCGTGAATTTCCCGATGAACCAGTTTGGGGTGACTAAACCCTCGTTGAAGGCCATTGCGAAAGCACCTGAAATCCCTTCAATTACAATAATAACAGGGCAGGAAACAACTTCTGAAGCAAGCTTTGTTATCGAATGGATGGGCGCGAAATTAGGTGAACCTAAAGGTGATGAATTATCGGCTTTCGGGGCAGCTTTCGCTGATGGCGGTGTCGCCATAGTGCAGCTGGATGAAGGTTCAGCACTCAAAAAACATGGCATGGAAACCGGTGACCTGATTCAGAAAATCAATACTACGCCGATTAAGAACAGCACCGAGCTGAAAGCTTACCTGAAGGTGAATCAACGTTTGACCAACCACACGTTTTATGTTCTTCGGAATCAGCAAGGCGTTGAGATAAAGGTAAATCAGCCTTTACCGGTTATTGAAGAATAAGAATATCCTATTTGCCTTGCATACTGAGTTTTACTGGCAGGAGTATGCTGTAACAAGTTAACAGTACGGTAATGCACAGGTAACCTCCCGCACAGTTTTTCCTGATTATTTGCTTTAAGTACCCCCAAAAAACACCCGGGGGTTACATTTCTAAGTTGAACTTACGCATGAATCCACGACAAAGGATTTTCTTGAAAACATTTCGTTTTTATTTACTTTTGTTATAAATTTGTAGGGAATTTGTAAATTCTTTGCGCTCTCATGCCATCTATCAAATTCTCACATATCGCCTCCACGTACAACAAGTATCTAGACAGCCTCTACGCATATGCGTTGCATTTAGGATTTGATGAAGAGAGTGCCATGGACGCAATTCACGACCTGTTTTACAAGTTGTGTACCAAACATGCCTCTTTGGATGAGATCCAAAACCTTAAATTTTACCTCTTCCGTTCGTTACGAAACCGACTTATCGACCATAAACGATCTACCAGGGAGTTTACCGGCTCTTCTATTCCCATACATGCTCATTCACGCTTACAGGTGGAAAATGACTCGGCCAACCCCCTCCCCTTTCACCTGAACGTAACGGTCGAGGACGAACTGATTCAAAAAGAGGATGCGGAGGAGATTCGCCAAAAAGTAGAGAACGTCCTGAACCGGCTAACCGACCGCCAACGCGAAGTCATTTACCTACATTACATTCAAGAATGCAGTTACGAGGAGATCTCGAAAATCATGCAGATTTCGGTGGCGGCCTCACGTAACCTCGTGAGCAAATCAATCGTGAAGCTCAGGGCAGCCTCGTTAACCATGGCCCTGTTTTTATTGGTAATTACATAACTATCCCCCCATACCTCCATCTACTATCAAATTCGTCAACACCGCTAACTTTTATCATCTCCTGTTATCCCTGTTAATTTTCGCCAAAATTAAAGTTTTTCTTAAAAAGCGATGATATTTTCACACCATCTTCGTCTTTAATATAAAGGGTGCTAATAAACGCTGTTTTATCGTAACTACCAATGCGAAAGAGACCAATCAACACCGGCATTACCCGTTTCTTGAAAGACGAGCGGTTCATAGAGTGGAAATTACTCCCCTCTGCGGAACTTGATAAGTACTGGAAAGATATTCTTCAACGAAATCCCAAAAAGCGTGAAGACTTTGAACAGGCGGAGCGATACTTCCGTGACATTATTCAATTTTCCTTACCCGTGTTGCCTCAAGAGAAAAAACTCGAGGCCATGAAGTGCTTAAAGCAATCTTTACGCGCACGTAACCGCCGACGCGTTATACTCCGTAACGTTTCCGTGGCAGTGGCATCCGTTGCGCTGTTTATCGCATCGCTCTTTTACTTTCAGCATGCTACCGATAAACCGGGAGGTGAGCCTGCCTTTCACGACAATTACATCGTGGGAAACGAACTGGATTCAGAAAACATCCTGTTTATTTCAGGGAACAAAACCGCCACGTTCCAGGGGAATGTAGATATCAAAATGCAAGACGATAAGACAGCCCGGGTAAAAAGTGAGCGGGCTAAAGAAGTCGAGATATCGATGGAAGAACACGCCATGAATAAGCTAATCGTACCCCACGGGAAACGGTCGGAGGTCGTGTTAGCCGATGGCACACATGTATGGTTAAACTCGGGATCAACCCTTGAATTCCCTTCCACCTTCTCGGGAGATAAACGGGAAGTATCCCTTACCGGGGAGATGTACGTTGAAGTGGCTTCCGATAGCAAGAAACGGTTCGTGGTACACGCATCCGGCTACGACATCAACGTGCATGGCACGAAATTCAACGTGTCGGCCTATTCCGGTGTACCCTCTCACGTGGTATTGGTAGAAGGGAGCGTTGGATTACAAGCGGAAGAGACGCGAGAGGTAATATTATCGCCCAATGAGCAAGCCATTTACTCCACGACAACCGGAACTTTTGAAACAAGGGAGGTGGATGTTCTCGCCTATACCAGCTGGAAAGAGGGTTACCTTACATTCGATGACACGCCCGTAACCGAGGTACTCAAGCAGATCGAGCGGTATTACAACCTTTCGTTCAATTTAGATGATACCGTCTCGTTCAAGGGAGTCACCTGCACGGGCAAGATCATCCTATCCGAAAACCTGGACAACGTGATGACAACCCTATCACTCATTTCGGGAACGGAATACGAGAGAGAAAACAGAGCAATCTACATCTATAAAAAGTAACAACGTAAACGAAACGCCTATGAAATTCACCTAAAACAATGTAAGTATGCTGTGCTGCTACCAGCCACTTTACCTGAAAAGCTAAGCGGTACCACGAATACCATCCGGCTAAATCATTCTAATTACCTCGTTTATTAATTATTAAAATCATTGAAAAGGTATGAATAATTATTCTATTGAAGGGGCAAAACCCCTCAATAACTTGAAACACGTTCTAAAAATCATGAGAACAGCTTTCTTCCTCCTCTTTTTTGCCATCTTATACACACAGGCTAGCATCGGTTATTCACAAGGAGCAGAACTTTCTCTCGATTTGAAATCTGCCTCAATCAAAGAAATTTGTGAAGAAATTGAAAGGAAAAGTGACTTTCGGTTTCTCTTCTCTGGAAATGCTAAAACACTATCCAACAAGAAGGTAGATATTAAGGTGAGCGCTCGAGACATAGAAGAAATTCTTAACGCAATGTTAGCTGACACTGAGTTCTCGTATAAAATAATTGACAAACAGGTTGTCATTTATCACGACAGCGCGAAGACCTTGTCTAAACAGGTTGAAGAGATTGTTTCTGAGCTATCCGTAGAACAACAGAAAAAACAGATCTCGGGAACCGTAACAGACGAATCCAATATACCCATCATTGGTGCGAACATCATTGAGGTAGGTACAACAAATGGAACAGTTACGGATTTTGATGGAAAGTACACTTTACAAGTGGAAGATGCTTCCACGATAAAGATTAGCTACATTGGCTACTTGGAACAAACGATTAACACCTCAGGAAGAAATCATATTGATATTATATTGGTTGAAGATACGCACGCATTAAGTGAGGTTGTCGTGGTAGGGTATGGAACACAAAAGAAAATAACCGTTACCGGAGCTGTTTCCTCCTTAGAATCGGAAGATATCGTGAAATCACCAGCCGCCAATGTGGCAAATGCCCTCACTGGACGCTTACCGGGAGTGGCATTTATTCAACAAAGTGGTGAGCCGGGAGCCGATAATCCAATCATTCGAATCAGGGGCGTGTCGTCTCTCGGCGACCCGTTGGGCTCTTCAAACGATCCATTGATACTGGTAGATGGGATAGAACGAAACTTTAACCGAATTGATCCGGAAGAGATTGAATCAATTTCGGTGCTAAAAGATGCCTCATCCACGGCCGTCTATGGGGTTAGGGGAGCCAACGGCGTAATAATCATAACAACAAAGCGAGGTACGGTAGGCAAACCCTCGTTAAACTACTCTGGGCAGTTTGGACTTCAACAACCCTCTGTAAACCTTGAATACTCTGATGCTTATCAATACGCGACACTAATTAATGAAGGGCAGGCGAATGATGGAATTAGTCCAGAAAACAGGGATTACACGGAACAAGAAATCGAATTTTACAAAACCAATGCTAAACCCTACCTATACCCAAGCATGGTATGGACCGATTACCTGGTAAGGGATGTTGCTCCCCAACACAAACATAACGTAAATATTCAGGGGGGTACAGAAAACTTAAGGTATTTTGTTTCATTAGGGTATTTCAATCAAGCTGGAATTTATAAAAACTTTACAATAGGCGACGGAAAACATGATCCGACCTTCTCTTATGAGCGGTATAACTTTCGTTCAAATTTTGATTTCAACATTACAGAATCAACATCCCTGAAAATCACAACCGGGGGAAATCTGGGAAATAGACATGGACCTGCTCATAGCACGGGTTTAGGTAACGGGAACTTCTGGTTTGAACTGCAACAGGCTAATCCCATGAAGTTTGTTGGGATTATCGATGGGAAGAGGGTAGAGTCAGAGGACAGAAGAGGGCGCTCGGGCCCTGCGAACGCCTTGTACTTCAGCGGCTTTACAGATGTCTACAATAGTGACTTCAATTTTGACGCATCAATTAGCCAATCACTTGACAAATGGTTAGAAGGGCTAAAGGTTCATGCCACCATCGCTTATGATAGCCGTTACTCCCATACAAAACGTAGAGAAAAAAGCTACCCTACCTATATTACAAGAGAAGACGAAAGCTCATCAGACGGCTACATACTTGTAAAAAAAGGTCAAGACTGGGGTATGGGGTTTGCCGAATCGTATTGGAAATATAAAAAAATATACAGTGAAATTGGTGTAAATTATGAAAAAAGCATAGGAAGTCACAACCTTACGGCTTTAGCACTATATAATCAACAAAAAAGATGGTATCCCGATCTAGCCCAATCTGACATTCCTACGGCCTACTTAGGTTTTGTCGGCAGGATTACTTACGATTATGCCATGAAGTATCTATTCGACTTTAACATAGGGTATAATGGCTCTGAAAATTTTGCACCGGATAAACGCTTTGGCCTGTTTCCTGCAGTTTCAGGTGGATGGATTGTAAGCGAGGAACCTTTTTTTAGTGACAACATAACTATTATTGACTACCTCAAACTCAGGGCTTCCTACGGTGTGGTTGGTAAAGACAATTTGGGCTGGAACAGGTTTTACTATCTACCTGATAGATATAGCTTTACCGGAGGGTATTTTTTCGGTGACACGAGGTCGATTTCTCCTGGGGCAAGAGAGTCTAGCCTGGGTAATCCGGATGTAACTTGGGAAAAATCCAAGAAACAAAACTACGCCATCGAACTTAGGGCCTTCAATCAAAAATTGGGGGTAACTTTCGAATATTTCACCGAACACCGTCACGATATCCTATTGACCCGAAGATCAATTCCGACATTTGTGGCAGCAACTCTCCCACCAGTCAATTTAGGGAAGGTGGACAATAAGGGCTATGAAGTGCAATTAAACTGGAATCATCCCATAAATGATTTCAGATACACGTTAGGGGTTAATTTCTTATTTGCTCGAAATAAAATTGTCTTCAACGACGAACCGTTAGGCAATTACGAACATCAATGGGAAACAGGGAAGCCGATAGGGCAAAATTTCGGCTACGAGTTTATAGGATTCTTTAAAGATCAAAACGACATTGATAATTCACCCCTGTATTACGAGGGAACACAACCAGGAGACGTCAAATATAAAGATATAAATAAAGATGGCGTTATAAACTCTGCCGATATAACGGCCATAGGTTACCCTCAATATCCAGAAATAACGTTCGGAATAAATGGGGGTATCTACTACAAGAACTTCGATTTCATGTTCTTACTACAAGGTGCAACCAATGTGTCCATCGCTTTAAGTGACGAATTTATTATTCCATACTTGAATGATGGCCCCGTTATGAAATACATATGGAACGAAAGGTGGACACCCGAAACGGCAGACTCTGCGACTTATCCCAGGATGGTTGCCTCACCTACCCGAGATCACAACAATTACATGCCCTCTTCACTGTGGACTAGAGACGCATCGTACATTAGGTTAAAGAACATCGACCTCGGATACACGTTCAGAAAAAAAGAATTTATGTCAAGGTGGGGAATAAACAGCATACGGGTTGGCCTAAATGGCGTCAACTTGTTAACTTTTACCCCGCTAACGGTAGGCGACCCCGAAGCGGCTTCAGGTAGAGTACAGTTTTATCCAACAATGAAGGTTTACAACCTTAATCTTAGCATCGAGTTTTAAAAATTAAACACCCAGTAAAATGAAAAAGATTGCATCAATTTTTACATTATTCCTGATTATTATTGCTGCTACAATATTTACACAAAGCTGTACTGATTACTTGGAAAAACCGCCAAGTGTGGATATTACGGTGGATTCAGTCTATAATAACACGGTAAATGCGGATAAAGCACTGGCTGATGCCTATCGCGGCATCCCGTATACCTTTCCTTACGATTGGAGTAATAGAAACAGCGTGTATGCCGCATTATTTGATGAGCTTACGGACATCGCAACGGAGAGAGAGGTAAGTTGGGGTGGTGCATTGAATTGGTATAGAGGCAATATATCTATCAACAACTACATAACACCCGCGGGAACTGATGATCAAAGGGCAAAGGAACAATGGTTCCCGGATTATTACGTAAATATCAGAAAGGCATTACTGGTGGTCAGCAATGTAGATCGTGTACCAGACGCTGACGATGCCTACAAGAAACGGGTAAAGGGTGAAGCCAGAATGATAGCAGCTTTAAACTATTACCACATGTTTAAAAATTACGGGTCAGTTCCTTTCGTGGGACATGCGGTAGGGGTGACTGAAGATATCTACGCACCTAGAAGACCCCTAAAGGTCTTTATGGATTCCTTGCTCAACATGCTCGATCAATGCGTCAACGATCTCCCATCAACAATTCCTCCATTGAGTCAATACGGTCGATTGACTAAAGCGGCTGCACTAGGAACTATTGCCAGGGTTTACTGGTTTGCGGCGAGCCCACTGTTTAATTCAAGTACGCCCGCATACCCCTACCCTTCAAGTGATCCAAATAAACAAAGTCATGATTCTTTGATCTGTTTTATGCAAGAAGATCCCTCGTTATGGGTCAAAGCGGCTGACGCATGTAAAGCAGCCATTGATGAAGCAGAGCGAGCTGGATTCAGCTTGTTGGAAACCGGTGATTATGGAGATGATTTTCATAATGATTACCACAATCTGTTTACAAGTAACGAAAGGGGGAGACCAGAAACCATTATAGGCTCTCATCTATATTATTCGAACAGACCCCACACTGAGAGTTGGGATGTATTTTATTACTTTTTCCGTCCAAACTCCTGGAAAAAGGGAGTCATCACCCATAATCTCGTGGAAATGTACGACATGAAAGAGACGGGCTTACCGCAAAGTGACCCCAGCTCAGGATACAACCCCAGAAAACCATATACCGGCCTAGATCCAAGATTCTACGAAACCGTGGTACACCATGGTTCCCGTTATAGCGGGAATGAATTTAGGTTTGATGTGGAATCCCCATTCTGGATTAATAATAGCGGTAGATCCACTGGATATCTTATGAGAAAGTTTCACCCAAGAAATAGAAATGAAAAAAACCTGCAATTCCAACCGGTTTTACGTTTAGCTGACCTCTACCTGATGTATGCAGAATGCCTCAATGAAGCGTATGGTCCTTCCAATAATGAAATATATGACTACGTGGGCAAGGTAAGGGCACGCGCAGGCATGCCGAATATACCACGCTATAGCGATAAAGAGGAGTTGAGAGAGAGAATTCTTAAGGAAAGAGCCGTTGAGCTAGCGTTAGAAGATAGCAGGTACTACGATTTAAGAAGATGGAAAAGGTCGGATATTTACAGTACTACCATTTGGGGAGTGAAAATCACGGACAATAAAGATGGTTACCTGGACCTTGAGAAGTTTGACTATCCTTTAACAACGTTGGGGCAGAAAAGGGTGTGGAATGATTATTGGTATTATTTCCCCTTCCCAAGAGCAGAAGTAATGAAAGGATACGGGCTAGTACAAAATCCAGGATGGGATGACGATAACATTGAGGCTGTTCCTCGTTGATTATTTTAATAAGATTAACAACCGATAAATAATTCGATTATGATACATTTGAAATACGTGTACCTCTGTTTATTAACTTTTTTGCTCCTTTCGATAACCGCTTTCTCGCAAGAAGAAGGTAAAGAAAATGCAAACAGTTTACAGTTAAAGGATAAAGAGGTCGATCTTTTATATGAGACCAAGAGTGAATATAGCAACATTTACTCTATCAGCCATATAAAATCAGATGATTTAAGTAAGACCACCTCTTTCAACACGAGCGACTCGTGGACAGGTAGAATAAGTGGGCTTTATTATAACAGGATAAGGGGCTTATCCTCAACCAATGAAGGTCCCGTTTTGATCTTGCTAGACGGTTTTCAAATAGATGCCGACTTTATCAACTCGATTGACATAGAAGAGATTGAGTCCGTAACTATAATGAAAGACGCCCCATCCACGGCACTATACGGGATGAGAGGAGCTAACGGAATTGTATCCGTCAAAACTAAACGGGGCTTCGTTGGCAAACCAAAAATTCACGTTGGGGGTACGTACGGGTTGCAAACGATCACGAACAAACCCCAATATTATAACACGTACGATTACACGGGGCTTTACAACGAAGCGTTGATGAACGATGGGTTAACCAACTTGTTTACCGAAAGACAGAGAAACAGTTATCCCAGTACAGATTGGTATAATGAAGCGGTAAATAAGGTTATCCCTTTAGCGAAAGTGGATTTCTCCGTACGTGGGGGAACGGAAAGAATAAAGTATTACGTGTACGTGAATTCTATTAATTCAAAAGGATTTTTCAAATATTCCGGTTTGACACCAGATTACTCGCTAAAAGGAAACAACACCCGGTACAATTTCAGGTCTAATTTTGATATACAGATTTTCGACAAGACAAGCATACGTGCCGATGTAGGTGGATTTTTGCTGGACGTTCATGGGCCTCGTCACTCGAACAATGAGATTTTTAATGCACTACAAACCGTGCCACCGATAATTCAAGGCGTTCATGAAGATGGAATTTACGGTGGAAACGCAACGTATAGAGACAATCCTCTTGCGATGATTAATAATGCCGGTTATTCTAAAAATCATCAAAGGGCGTTTAATTTTAATTTTAAATTAACGCAAGACTTAGATGTACTCGCCGAAGGGCTAAATGTAAACGGGGTAGTCAATATAAATAACTGGGGAAACTACGTGGACCGATGGGTTAAAGATTATATGACTCAGTCAAGAGCCGATGGCGAAATCACAAATTTTGGATTTGAAAGCTCGTTAAGCGCTGAATCTTGGTTCACCCAGCTTAGAAGTATAGGGGCTGATTTTTATTTGGATTACAATAAAAAATGGGATGACTCAAAATTAAGCGCTTTATTAGGTTACCGAGTTTCTTCTCAAACGGCCAGCGGGAGAAATCAAAACATAACCCGCTTGGGTACTTACGGGAACATGTCATATTCACTTCTTGACAGGTATTTTGCCGATCTGGTTTTTGGATATAATGGCTCCCAGTACTATGCAGAAGGAAAAAGATTTGGCTTCTTCCCCGCGTTGGCATTGGGTTGGTTGATCTCCGAAGAAGATAGATTTAACAGCGGGAAAATTGATTTACTCAAAGTAAGAGCGTCTGTTGGTTTAACAGGGTCTGATTACCTGGACGATGCCTATAAATTCATGTACTTTCAGTCATACATGTGGGGAACAGGGTACCACTTTGGAAATGATAATTCCAGTGTGGGAGGCATCGTAGAGGGTATGCCCGTTTATCCAAATGCGAAGTGGGAAAACTCATTGAAATCGAACATCGGCGTTGATTTTGGCTGTAACAACTCTTTCAAGATCGGAATAGATATCTTCGCTGACTACAGGTACGACATCATGGTACCCCGCGATGGGGTTGTACCTGATTTAATCGGAACGGACCTACCCCTAGATAACGCTGGGAAAGTGATTAGTTATGGCATTGAGTCTACGGTAGATTACACGTATAGCATTGGCGATTTTACCACCAATGTAGGGGGTTACTTCAATTTTTATAAATCAAAGATTCTGGAAATGAATGAAATCCCCAGACCTTTTCCGTACCTTGAAAGAACGAATAGGCCTGTAGACCAATACTTTGGTTTACAACAGAATGGATTCTTTCAAGATCAAGCAGATATTGCCAATAGCCCAAAACAGTCATTTTCAAATTATACAACGGGGGACATAAAATATGTAGATCAAAACAAGGATGGAATCATTGATGATTTTGATGTGGTTGCAATCGGCAAATCTTGGTTTCCAGAAATGATATTCGCTTTAGAACCGTCAGTAAGCTACAAAAACTTCACGGTGCAAGCACTGTTTCAAGGAGTCGCAGGTAGATCCGTATATTTAAACACAAGCCAATTTTGGGGCTTTTACAACCAAATGAATATAGCTAGCAACGCAGCTGAAGGCAGGTGGACGGAAGCGACCAAGTCAAGTGCAACCATGCCAAGGTTAACCACTATGAGCAACGAGAACAATTACAGGCTAAACGACCTTTGGTTAGCTAATGGAAGTTTTCTTAAACTGAGGTATCTCGAGCTTCGGTACAACGTAAGTGCGAAACTCTTAAGCTCGCTTAACATTTCTGATGCTCAAATATTTATAAGAGGATATGATTTATTTTCATGGGACCACATTAAGAATGCTGATCCGGAAAATATAAGCGTGGTTCCATCTACCAGTCTAAAAAGCATCGGTTTTAAATTAACTTTTTAACAATAAGAGCAATGAAAAAAACGAATATATTTCTAATCCTGCTTTGTATACTAGTTTCACTGACAAATTGTGCTAACCTCGATTTCGATGAGAGAGATGCGCTAGATGAAGAACTAGTCTTTACAGGGTTTTCGTCTCAAAGAAACTTCTTGTACAACATCTATAGCAGCCTTCCAAGAATGGATAATTATTTGGATAGGGGTGCCATGCTAGCTTGCGTGACGGATGATGCGGAATACGTGAATGATTTTTCCGCCGTTCAACGTTTCAACTCGGGCAATATCACTAAATTCTACAACCCGGATGATCAATGGAAAAACATGTACACGGGTATTAGAAAGTGTAACCTTTTCCTTGAAAAAGCAACTATTAACACCCTCGATGAATATAAAACCAACAACGATCCGGATCGAGATGGGGATCAATACTACCCCAAACTAATCAAATCGCTGGAATACCAAAGAGCTGAAGCCAGGTTTCTAAGAGCATTTTTCTACTTTGAGCTGATTAAACGGTACGGAGGAGTACCCATTATTAAAGATTTAGGGATAGATATAGGGGCCGATGAATTTAACGTTCATAGAGACTCATTTAGTGATTGCCTGAACTTCATTATTAGTGAACTCAACGGTGTCATCCCCTTGCTACCCGTGGTACATGATAATAGTGATGGGTTACAATCTCAAACCGGTCGGGCAACAAAAGGGGCAGCCATGGCATTGAAGTCTAGAGCACTTCTCTACGCTGCCAGTCCACTTTTCAATACCTCAGGAAATACTGATTTATGGCGACAAGCCATAACAGCCGCTGATGACATACTCAAAAGCGACCTATATTCCCTCGAATCCAATTACGACGACCTTTTTCTAAAATCAAACAGCACCGAGTTAATCCTTGAAAGGCGATTAGCGGATTCTAACAACTTCGAGAGAAATAACTATCCTATTGGATTTGATGGAGGAAACACCGGAACATGTCCATCACAAAACTTAGTCGACTCGTACGAAATGCAGAGCACTGGTCTAGGGATACACGTGGTAGGATCAGGATATAACGAGAATGATCCATACAGTGGTCGAGATCCAAGGTTCTACGCGACGATCAACTATAACAACGCACTTTGGGCTTCTCGCAATATTGAAATTTGGCAAGGTGGCAAAGATGCGCCTCCTATTCAGAACGCAACTAAAACAGGCTATTACCTCAAAAAATACTTGAACCCTAATGTCAAGATTGGCGTCGGGGAAAATATAATTCAACGACATACATTCTATGTCTTTAGATTGGGCGAAATATACTTAAACTACGCCGAGGCAATGAATGAAGTGCATGGGCCTGAATTAGACCCGGATGGATTGGGTATGACCGCGCTAGAGGCGATAAATGTTATCAGGACAAGAGCGGGTATGCCAAATATCCCAAACGGTCTCTCGAAGGATGCTTTTAGAAAAAGAGTTATAAATGAAAGAAGGGTTGAACTGGCTTTCGAAAATCACCGATATTGGGATGTTAAACGTTGGAAGATTGCCAACGATGTGCTTAATGAGGATTTACTGGGAATGACTATCGTGAAAACTGGAGACAACCAGTTTACCTACACGAGAAAAGTAGTAGAGCAACGATTCTTCAGTGACAAAATGTACCTCTATCCTATTCCCTATTCCGAAACTGTGAAGACCAACCTCGAACAAAACCCGGGATGGGAATGATTTATCCTTAATTTTTAATCAAATAATAATGAAAAAAATATTAATCTCTATTGTATTGCTCCTTTTCCTGGGTGTAAGTTGTATGAACAAAGATCAGGAAATAAAACCCTATATGGATTTACCTGGCTACAAGCTTGTATTTAATGATGAATTCAATAACGGCATTTTAGATACAACCGTTTGGGGCTTTCATAATTTAGGCAAAAGACGTAGCGCAATCAACGTGAAAAATGCATGCTTGATTAACGAGAACGGGGAGCTTGAAATTCGGAACTGGACTGTTATCGATAACCTGGATACTGTCCATCATGCCGGTATGATTGAAACAAAAGAGAACTTTACTTTTGGGTATTACGAAGCACGTATAAAGTTCGAATTGCTACCAGGCACATGGGGTGCGTTTTGGATAATGTATAACAACTTTCAACAACAGTTTACCGAAAATGATAATCCGAAAGAGTTAGGAACCGAAATAGATATTATTGAATACGTTCCTAAAAATAACCATTACGGGGTTCATAATTTACACTGGAATGGTTACGGGCAATATCATAAGACTAAAGGAAGTGGGGAGTTAATGAATGGTCAATTAGAAGGATATCACGTGTACAGCTTATTGTGGACCCCCGAGGAGTATATTTTCTATATTGATGGCAAAGAGTCTTGGAGATCAAGCGACGGGATCTCACATGTACCTGAATACGTGATTCTCAGTACTGAAATACAAGATAAAGGTTGGGCGGGCGATATACCGCTCGATGGCTACGGCAGCTTTGATGAAACGCACAATATCATGTACGTGGACTACATTCGTATCTTTCAAAAGTAAAGATTTTTAAATCACATGTTTAAAACCTATTTTTATGAAAGCTTTTATTAACTACATAAACATTCTTGGGATATCGTTATTATTTCTAAGCTGCACTTCGCGAGGAAAGACAATAGTGGTAAATTTTGATAATTCAGAAAAGAAAATTTGGGCAATTGAAGAGATTAACGCAGAACTACCTAAAGATTGGACCAATTATGAATTCCTGACTTTTGACATATATGCTACTTCACCACAACGGTTTTCGTTAGTATTACATGATGAAGCCGGGAAACGAAGAATTACAGTTTTGCCTTTTCAAAACGCATGGGTAAGGGCCTCCATCCCCCTCGTGCACTTTCAAAAAAGAAACGTAATAGGGCATGACATGGCCGCCATAGGCAAAACAGCCCTACCTGGGATGTGTATAAATTTCACGGGAAGTGTTGGCTCCATAGAGCACATCGACTCCATTAGCTTCGAGATGAATAGACCATTGAATTCGCCAACCCTTGAAATAAAGAACGTTCGATTAACATCGCAAGCTCAAGACTCTATATTAAGCCCTATACCGTTAGTCAACAAATTTGGTCAATGGTTACCTGGTCAAAAAACAGGGATAATTCATTCATTAGAAGAGTTAAAAACGTGCTGGGATGAAGATGATGCAAATCCAATAACTGGAAATTTTGCTTTCTCAAAATATGGGGGATTCTTAAATAAGAAGGTACGATCAACTGGTTTTTTTAGAACAGAAAAGATAAGCAACAAATGGTGGCTGATTGATCCTGAAGGATATGTATTCTATTCGATTGGGAGTACGGGGATCAATCCTGGAAGTGAATTCGCTAGAGTTGAAGGACGGGAATATATATATGAAGAGTTGCCTCCCCTAATTAAAGGTACCGGGAGAATACCTGAAAAGAATTCATTTTACACCTGGAATTTAACGAGAAGGTATGGTAGCGACGATTGGATGGACCAATGGATCGAAAAAACAGTCACTAGAATGGATGCATGGGGTTTTAACACGATTGCTAACTGGTCTAACGAAACCCTGTGTAAATCTCAACGTAAAGCTTACGTAAAAAACTTACGTAGCTGGGGTTTTAAGGCAGAAACCATGGGTATGCCCGATCCCTATGATTCTGAATATGTCTCTTTTGTAGACTCACTGGCTAAAATCCAGTGTGAACCGTTAAAAAATGACCCTTACCTCATCGGATATTTCGTGGGAAATGAGCCTCCATGGCCGGGCAGAGAAATTGAATTAACTGAAGTTATCCTTAATGGGAATAACACCCCCCTACAAACGGCATTAAAAGAACATCTAAAGGGAGGGGATACACCTGAAAGAAGAAAGGAGTTTGTATATGACACATACACAAGGTTCATTACAATCATTAATTCTGCTATAAAGAAATATGACCCCAATCACCTAAACCTGGGATTAAGGTTTGGAGGAAATCCGCCTGATGAGATTATTAAGGCCTCGGCCGCTATAGGGTTTGATGTTTTTAGCCTAAACATCTATTCATATCGTATCAACACAAAAACCCTCGAAAAAATCGATGAATTGACTGGTTTACCGATAATGATAGGTGAATTTCACTTTGGAACCCCTGGAAAAGGCTTAGCACCAGGGTTAGCACAAACAGTTAATCAAAAGGAAAGGGGTGTTGCTTATAGTTATTATGTAGAAAATGCCGCGGCTCACCCATCCGTAGTGGGTACTCATTGGTTCCAATGGCTGGATCAACCCTCAACGGGGAGGTATGATGGCGAAAACTACAATATTGGTTTTCTTGATGTTACTGACTTGCCTCACTACGGGCTGATCACGGAAGCCATTAAAACGCATGAGAAAATTTTTGGCATTCACATGGGGCAACTACAACCAACTGACAGGCAGGCAATTACAGAGTAGCCGCTCATGAAGTCTCAATTAATACAGCCATGAAGATAAAAACAATAACTACCTGTGCCTTATTGTTCGTGATGATAGGGACCATTACCCCTCAAGGCACGGTCTCACTCCGAGAGCAATCAGTAACCATGCCGACTTACACCGTTGCACCCCCCGAAAAGAACCCGATATTTTTCAAGGGTGAGGCATTCCAAGGAGCGTCAAGGCATTACTACCCGTTGAAAATGAACGACCAGTACACGGGCGAGCGGGTTGAGAAGCCGTGGAAGATGGTTGTGCTGGAAAACGATTATATTGAACTGGCCATCACCCCGGAGATAGGTGGCAAACTCTACTACGCGACAGACAAGGGCAACGATTACCACTTTGTTTACAGGAACAACGTCGTTAGACCATCCAACATCGGGATGACCGGCGCATGGGTCTCCGGGGGTATTGAATGGTGCGTTTTACATCACCACAGGGCCTCAACGTTCCTCCCGATGAACTACACGACAACCGAAAACAATGATGGCAGTAAAACCATCTGGGTGGGAGAGTACGAGCCAAGGCACGGCATGAGGTGGACCATCGGCATCACCCTGTTTCCCGACCGATCGTACTTCAAGGTAGATGGGAGGATTTTTAATGCCTCCCATCATACCCACTCCTTCCTGTACTGGGCTAACGTAGCTGCTCACACCAACGAAAATTATCAAACCATATTTCCTCCAAGCGCCCAGGTGGTAACGTATCACTCTAAGACCGATTTTTCAACCTGGCCCTTTTCCACTTCCCCACATTTCGCTGGATCCGATTTTTCTGAGGGAGTGGATATAAGCTGGTGGAAGAACACCAAGAAATCCAATTCATTTTTCGTTCATGAACTCCAAAAGGATTTTATGGGAGGATACGATCACGGTAAAAACGCGGGTACGGTCCACGTGGGCGATCATCACATCGTGAGGGGAGCTAAACTTTGGCAGTGGGGTTCCGGACCGCGGGGTCAGGCCACGGAAGCAAGGTTAACAGAGGAGGATGGACCATACGTGGAAATAATGGTGGGTGCCTATTCCGACAATCAACCGGATTACAGCTGGATACGCCCTTATGAAGTGAAAAAGTGGGAACAATACTGGTACCCGGTCAAAGGGATACAAGGATTTAAAAATGCCAACCTGAACGGTGCCGTGAACCTGGAAGAGAGATCGGGTAACGCCATTTTCCTCGGCTATTACGCGACACGACGCGTAGACAACGCGAAGGTGGTACTCAAGAGCCGGGACAAGGTTGTATTTGAAAAAAATGTGCGCATTTCGCCAAATGAGCCTTTCGCGGAAACCATCACGTTAAACGGTGAATTCAAGTTGACCGACCTATACACGAACCTGGTAGATGTTGAAAACGACGAGTTGCTGGTCGACTATCAACCGGTGGAACTTGATCCGGTTGAAGAGCTTCCCAAGGAATGGGAAGGGTATCGTTCACCTGAGGAGCTCCCAACAGTAGAGGAGGTTTACCTAACGGGAAAGAGAGTAGAACAGTTTTACGCTCCCCGCGACAACGAGATGGATTGGTACCAGGAGGCGTTGAGGCGAGACCCGGGAGATATCAGAACAAACATCGCCGTTGGGAACCACTACCTCAAAAACGGCGATTACAAAAACGCCAGACGCTACTTATCAAAAGCAATTGAACGGTTAACACGAGATTACACCCGTCCCTCCACGTGCGAGGCCTTGTACCTTCAAGGGTTAACGCTTAAGGCCCTCGAGTTACACGACGAGGCGATCGACACGCTTTACCGTGCGACCTGGGATTACGCCTATCATTCCGCGGCTTACCTTGAATTGGCACAAATATCAACCATGAAAGGGGAATTCAACAAGGCGTTGTCTCAAATAGAGGAATCGCTTAGCACGAACACGCGAAATAACGGGGCCATCGCGCTGAAAACATCCCTGTTGAGAAGGTTAGGCCGGTATGCTCAGGCGATGGAACAAATGGAGCCAATAATGCATGTCGATCCGCTTGATTTCAGGATACGAAACGAGTACTACCTGACTTTACAAGCATCCGGCCATGAAGAGGAGGCAAGAAGAGTGCTCGCGTCACTCGATAGGGACATGCGCAATTTTGATGAAAACTACCTTGACCTCGCGGTTGGCTACATACGGGATGGACTGCTACAGGAAGCGAAGGATGTATTGCTCAGGTTCAACGGCTACAATCCCATGTTCGATTATCACCTCGGTTACATCGCCGATAAAAACCACCAAGAACGGGAGGCGTTACAACATTTCAAATCGGCCGCCGAAAAATCGGTAGACTACATTTTCCCACACCGCCTCGGGACCATAAAAGTGCTGGAAACAGCCCTGAAACACAACCCGAGTGATGGCAAAGCCTATTATTACATGGGGAACATCCTGTACGAGAAACAGCCTGAAGTAGCCATAGAGCACTGGAAAAGGTCGGTAGAGAAGAATCCCGACCTGGCAGTGGCATTCAGGAACCTGGGCATGGGGTATTACCGTCACTACCAAGATATCCCAACCGCTATCTCCTATTACGAGAAAGCCATCGAGGTCACCAAGGATGAAGCCATCTACTACACCGAGTTAGACGATCTCTATGAACTGAGTAACGCACCCGTTGAAAAACGATTGAAGCTGTTCCAGGGACAAAACGAGGTGGTCAAACAGCGGGATGATGCCTTTATCAGGCAGATCGCGGTACTCACGCTGGCGGGCTTACCGGACAGGGCTGTCGAGTATTTAAAGGGTATGGAATTCGCTTACCGCGAGGGTTCATCAAGGGTCAGGGAGACCACTATTGATGCCCAATTAATGCTGGGCAAAAAGCACTTGAACGATAACGCCCCCGACAAGGCACTGGCATGTTTCCTTGATGCCCAAATACCGGAAGAGGAAGCCGGTAGCTCTCGGATGGGTAGCAGGGAGATCCAGGTCAACTATTATATTGGCTTGGCCCACGAGGCGTTGGGAGATAACGCCACGGCCAGGAAGTACTTCACGGATGCAGCTGAACAAACAGTCGGACGAATCGATGTGACGAGCTATTACCAAGGCTTGAGTTACCTGAAACTGAATGATCGTGCCCATGCCACTGAAATCTTTGATGCGATGATCGAAGAGGCCAACCAGCAACTGACCACGGAAGTATCAAACGTTGGCTTGAAGTTTGGAGAGATGGAAGCTGAAAAAGTCAGACAATCGAGATACCAAACAATCAGGGGGTTAGGGTATAAAGGGAAAGGTAAAAACAGCCGCGCGAAAAGCGACTTGGAAAGCGCCGTGGAGCTATCGCACGGCAACTTGTGGGCGAAAGCCGAACTCGAAGGGATGTAAGGGTGACGTGGCAGCCGTTTAGCCACAGGGTGACAAATTCCATTACCAGAAATCTTAAAAAGTAGGATAATCGCGTGGCATTAGATTATTTTTTGTAGTTTTGACAAAAGTATTTTTCATGAAAAAGCAAACAGTGCGTATAATGATTATCGTGTTGCTTGTAGGTTGTAACGCTTGCAATGAACCACGAAAAACAAAAAGCAGCGCAGGATGGGAGTTGGTATGGGAAGAGAACTTCGATGGCACTCAGCTTGATACCAGCGTGTGGTCTAAAATTCCACGAGGCAGGAGCGATTGGAACAACTACATGAGCAACTATGAGCCCTTGTATGAGATTGCTGATGGAAAACTTATTTTAAGGGGGATAAAGAACAACGTGCTTCCTAATGATACAGCTCCATTTATTACGGGCGGCGTTTTCACGAAAGGCAAAAAGGCATTTGGCCTAGGCCGCTTGGAAATACATGCCAAGCTAAACGGAGCAGTAGGCGCATGGCCGGCATTTTGGATGCTTCCCGAAAATGGACAATGGCCTAGGGGTGGCGAGATCGATATCATGGAGCGATTGGGGTACGAGGATATAGTGTATCAGACCGTTCATTCGCACTATACCTACACGCTAAAAATAAAAGAACCGCCCACAGGAACTACGGCATCCATTAACCCGGACGAATACAACACCTATGCCGTGGAGAGGCATGCAGATAGCTTGGTTTTTTTCGTGAACGACCACCACACCTTTACCTACCCAAGAATAGATACGGAGTTGGAAGGACAATTCCCATTTAACGAATCGGACTTTTACCTGCTCCTCGATATGCAGTTAGGGGGAAGTTGGGTAGGGTGCGTGGATCCCGAAACATTGCCCGTGGAAATGAGCATCGACTGGGTTCGATTTTACAGTGAGTAGGAGGCAGTGTCACCCAAGAAACCATTCCGGGGTGTGTAATCTTCTACCCTAACGAGATACGCTCCCAGGGAACAGAAAAATTGGTTGGCATATTGAAGGGGGCAGACATCAACCTGTTGGGAATTCACACCAACACAATCATGGAAAACCTAAACAGCTTGAGAACCTACCTGGAGAGCGCCGATGGTTGCAACCAGATGCTCCTTTTGTTGGCAATTAACAGCTATATTCACCAATAAAATCACCCAAATCATGCGTTTCACAACCAGTTTTTTCATAATCACGCTCCTTCCCCTCCTTTTTGGTTGCCAAAAAAAGTTAAGCAATACCACCCACGTGCCCCTTTCTGTGATGGAGCGGGTTTACGAGGAGGTGAAAACGCCTTACAAATATGGGTTGGTCGTTGTTCCCAACAGTCGTGATAAAATGGTGGATAGTCCCAGTGTTTTCAGGCACGATGACTCCTGGTACATGATCTATATTGTTTACGATGGCACAGGGTACGAAACCTGGTTGGCTCAGAGTGATGACCTGCTTTCGTGGGAAACCTCCGGGAGGTTGATGTCATTCACCGAAAACAGGTGGGATGCCCATCAGAAAGCAGGGTATATCGCTTTACAAGACTACGAGTGGGGAGGGAGCTACGAGGTTGAGACCTATGGCGACAAGTATTGGATGTCCTACTTAGGGGGTGAAACCGAAGGGTACGAGGCCGGTACCTTAGGGGTAGGTATCGCCTATACCGACAGCCTGGCCCGTGCGAAAGAGTGGGAACGGCTGGACGGCCCCGTGTTATCGGCAAAGGATGCCGATGCCCGTTGGTACGATAACACCACCATCTACAAAAGCACCGTTATCCATGATCGGGAGCTCACGATCGGTTATCCTTTTGTGATGTTTTACAATGCTAAGGGAGAGGCTATAGAAGGGGGAGAGAGGCCGGAGCGCATCGCCATGGCGGTTTCAAATGATATGGTCCACTGGAAACGATGGAAGCAAGAGCCGGTCATCGACCACCAATCAGGCATCTCGGGGGATGCTTTTATCACGAAAATGGAAGAGCTATGGGTCATGTTTTACTTCGGGGCATTCTGGAAGCCAAATGCTTTCGACCGATTCGCGTGTTCGTACGATCTGGTGAACTGGACTACATGGGAAGGGGATGATTTAATTGCCCCTTCCGAGCCTTACGATAACCTGTACGCGCACAAACCTTGCATGATAAAGCATAACGATGTTGTCTACCACTTCTACTGTGCCGTGAACCAAGAGGGGGAAAGATCAATTGCGCTGGCCACTTCAAAGGATTTGGGTAAAAGCACCCTAAAGTTCCCGGGCAACTAACCGTTTCCTATCTGTCAACACGTCATCCCTTGTCAATTTTCACTTAAGTCAAATGTTTCTTAAAAATCGGCTTAGTGTTCAAAAGTGATGTCCTAACATATCTGAACGGTATAAAAACAGAAAGTCATCATCTAAAGACAAAATATTATGAACTGCTCCATTTCAATTGCCAAAAAAATATGGCTGATGTTATTAACGCTTATATTTTTATCAGGAGTGAAGTTCTTGCAAGCGCAAGAGCGACTGATGAAAATAACCGATAAATATCTAAACATCCCCATTTCAAACTCAGCCGAAAGACAAGTCATGACAATCGCTTCAGGTCAAGACAAGAGGGTGTTCGAGATTCGTTTGGCTACCGGGGAACCAGATTACTGGGTGTTTTCTGACATGACAGAATTCATGGGTAGGGATATAACGATATCTTACCCGGGAAATGAAAAAGGACTCAGCCTCATTTATCAAGCCAACACGATCGCGGGCCAGGACAGCCTGTACAGTGAGGCCAACAGACCGCGATTCCACTTCTCCAGCCGACGGGGATGGAATAACGATCCGAATGGCCTCATTTATCACGAAGGGGAGTATCACCTTTTTTATCAACACAACCCTTATGAACGAGAGTGGGGAAATATGCACTGGGGACACGCTGTAAGTAAAGATTTGATTCATTGGGAAGAGCTCCCGGTTGCCTTGTACCCCGATCAACACGGCACCATGTTTTCGGGTTCGGCTGTAATTGACTACCACAATACAGCGGGATTCAACAAAGGCAATCAACCGGCCATGGTAGCCATCTACACGGCGGATAACCCGGAGAGACAAGTGCAGTGTATCGCCTACAGCCTGGATAAAGGACGCACTTGGGAAAAATATGCACACAATCCCGTGATCGACTCGAAAGAGAAGTGGAACAGCAAAGACACCCGTGACCCGAAAGTTTTCTGGTATGAACCCGGCAAAAAGTGGGTCATGGTTTTAAATGAAAGAGACGGGAATTCCATTTACAATTCAACCAACCTGAAAGATTGGACGTATGAAAGCCATGTCACAGGATTTTGGGAGTGCCCCGAGTTGTTTGAGCTGCCCGTGGATGGTAACCAAAATGATAAAAGATGGATAATGCACGGGGCATCAGGCACTTACATGATTGGCAAGTTCGACGGGAAAAAGTTCACCCCCGAAAGTGGTAAGCATTACTACACTACCGGTTCAGCCTACGCGGGACAAACTTTCACCAACATACCTTCATCCGATGGGAGACGCATTCAGATATGCTGGGGGCGAATCCCTTCTCACCATATGCCGTTTAACATGTTGATGTTATTGCCTACCGAGTTGACCCTCCGTAACACGAAAGATGGCGTAAGGCTGTTTAGCTTTCCCGTGAATGAGGTAAATATATTAAACAAGGTGAGCTATAGTTGGCAAAACCTAAGCGCGGATGTAGCCAACCAGCACTTACAGGAGTTCAATGATGAACCATTGCTTAGGATCAAGTTCACCCTGAAACTTTCTCACGCCACCGGTGCCGGCTTAAACTTAAATGGCCAGTCGTTGCTAGACTACGACATGAACCATAACCTGGTAAATGGCGTGTTTTACTCTCCCAACGAAATGACAAGCATGGAAATCAGCGCCGACATGTTCATCGATAAGACATCCGTGGAGGTATTTATTGATGGCGGGGCCTACTCTTATTCATTTGAAAAGAGAGGCACAGATCCCAATCAAGGGTTCCATTTCTGGGGAAATAACATTCATATCGATAACCTTGAGGTGTTTGTTTTAAAATCAATATGGGAATGAGGTGTGTTATCACCCGAAATTAAATATTCCAATACCACGAGCAGTTTGGAAGATATATTTGCCGACTTGAACATGAACCTACTTCCTACTTATTAACGATATTGCATTATGTGTAGATACGCTGCTTTACATCGAATAACGATGGCTTTCCTGTTGAGCCTCTGTTGCCTATCCTTGAATGCACAGACTTTTTTTGTTTCCACAACGGGTGATGACAACGCTTCTGGTAGCCGCGAGGAACCGTTGGCTTCCATAACGGAAGCTCGTGACAGGATACGGGAGTTGCGTAAACAACAGGTACTGACCGACACGGTTCATGTTAAGGTATTCCCCGGAACCTATATTTTAACCGAGGCGATCACCTTCACGAGCGAAGACTCAGGAACCGAGCAGTCGCCCACCGTATATACCTCGGCCACGGAGGAACGACCGCTTTTTCGCGGGGGTATCAATACTGGGAGTTTTGTAATAGAAAGTCCCACGTTGTGGAAGGTTTTCATCCCCGAAACCAGGTTGGGTTTTTCATTTGAACAGATGTATATCAACGGTGAACGCAGGTTTCGGGCGCAGACGCCCAACAGGGGCAGTTTCTTTCAAGTTGGGCAAATGGAAAAAGTGTTTCTGATTGGTTCCGGTGAAAGGACCAACTTCTCAGTGCATAAATTTACCCCGGAGACAAAAGACGCCTCTTTCCTTACCGATTTCGAACCGGGAGAGCAAGATCGTGCAGTGGTAACCTTTTACCATAAATGGGAAACAGTCTCTAAACCCATTGAGTATATAGACCATACAGACACCGCCTTTTTTGTTTCCGGGAAAAACATGTATCACGCATCAGGAGAAAGCAAATATTTCGTGTCGAATTACCGAAAGGCATTGGATGAACCGGGCGAATGGTTTTTAGACCAAGAGGGGTGGCTCTATTATATGCCCAAAGAGGGAGAGACCCCCGAAAACGTGCGTTGTACCTTGCCCGTAACGGAACAATTTCTGGTTTTGAAAGGAACAGAGCAGGATCCCATCCGTCACCTACGGTTTCAAAACCTCCGCTTTGAAGTAGCCGGTTATCGCACCCCCGCGAATGGGTATGAGTCCCCACAAGCCGCGTGCAACATTGAAGCGACCGTTATGTTGGACCACGTGGAGAATATCGAGTTTTTAAATTGCGATATCGCCCACACGGGAATGCATGCCATTTGGTTCCGGGAAAACTGCTCGTTTTCACGGGTCGAACGCTGTCATCTGCACGATTTAGGGGGTGGTGGCGTAAAAATAGGGACCACGCACATCCCGCGGGGCAAGCCGGTGACACATCATATTGTATTGCACAACAACATCATACAACATGGCGGGTACGTTTTCCCCTCGGCTGTAGGTGTCATTATCTTCAACAGCAGTGATAATGAAATCACCCACAACGATATTGCCAATTTCCGCTATACCGGTATCTCCTGTGGCTAGGTTTGGGGATATAGTTACAGTCCGACGGTACGAAACAAAATTGAATACAACCACATCCACTACCTTGGCTGGGGAGAGCTGAGTGACATGGGGGGTGTGTACACGCTTGGTAACTCCGAGGGTACCACGGTAAGCAACAACGTTATCCATCATATCTACTCTCGTGATTACGGCGGATGGGGGCTATATACCGATGAGGGCACGCAAAACATTTTAATGGAAAACAACCTGGTGTACGCCTGTAAAAGCGCGGGGTTCCATCAACATTACGGCAGGGACAATATCATCAGGAACAATATTTTCGCCTTCATCGAGATATCAGCCATCCAAGTTTCACGGGTTGAGGAGCATCTCTCCTACACGTTTACCAACAACATCATTTATCAGAAAGATGGAGAAATCATTTCCGACGTGTGGGGTGAAGACAACGGGACAAAGATAATCGTAAATTACGACCGTAACTGCTATTGGAAAGTTGGGGAACCCTCACCCAAGTTTTACGGGCTGTCGTTTAAGGAGTGGAAAAAGTCTGGCAAAGATAAACACTCCATCGTAGCCGACCCCCGGTTTATCGATCCCGCCAGGTACGATTTCCGGTTTAGGAATAGTTCCAGCGCACGTAAAATAGGTTTTAAACCTTTCGATTACGCGAAGGCAGGGGTTTACGGGAGTGAGTCGTGGGTAGAAAAATCCCGCGTATCGGAAGGGTTAAAAGAATCTTTCAAGAATGTTGCAAACGACCATAAATAGTCCCCAAGAATTTGCACTGCACCAATAATGTATGTACTTTTGGTAAACAGCAACCGTAATTTCATCAAAAGCACGTGCTTATGAGACCAACATGATTAAAACAATCATCATATCCCTTCAAACAAGCAACAAAACAACATCTACAAGCAAACATTAATAAACACGAAATAATTTATTAGGTATGAGACCATCGACAAAACTGAAAACATTAACAAAGAGAAAGTCCATTTTTTCATTGATTGCCTTGCTATTCCTTTTCGGATGCCACTCCGGGGAAAATGCACTGCCGCCGACAGCCATTGAGCCAACACCCAGCAAAGACCAGCTGGCTTGGCACGAGATGGAGATGACCGCGTTTATTCATTTCACCACCAACACTTTCACCGGTAAAGAGTGGGGATATGGCGATGAGAGCCCCTCGATTTTCAACCCAACCGACATGGATGTCGAACAGTGGGTCACCGTTTTGAAAGAGACAGGCTTCAAGGGGATAATCCTTACCTGTAAGCATCATGACGGTTTTTGCCTGTGGCCTTCAAAATACACGGAGCACTCCGTTAAAAACAGTCCTTATAAAAATGGGGAGGGTGATGTCGTGAAAGAGCTAAGCGATGCCTGTAGAGAACAGGGTCTGAAGTTCGGTGTGTATCTCTCCCCTTGGGATAGAAACCATAAAGATTACGGGGGAGCCGAATACATCACTTACTACCGTAACCAGCTGGAAGAACTACTCACCAATTACGGGCCGGTGTTCGAAATGTGGTTCGACGGGGCAAATGGTGGCGACGGATATTACGGGGGGCAACGGGAAACACGGCACATTGACCGGGAAACCTATTACGATTGGCCCACGACAATAGAACTGGCACGAGGCCATCAGCCGGATATTCTCTTTTTCAGCGATGCGGGGCCTGACATCCGTTGGATAGGCAACGAACAGGGGTACGTGGGTAAAACCAACTGGAACACCCTCACTCCCGATACCCTCTACGCGGGAAAAAGCGGGATTACCGAACTCTTGAACACTGGCTCGATCGATGGCACGAGGTGGATTCCCGGGGAGGTGGACGTATCGATAAGGCCTGGGTGGTTTTACCACGCGGAGGAGGACTCGCGCGTGAAGACGCCCGACCAGCTATTCGAAATTTACCTGTCGTCGGTGGGCAGGGGATCCGTGCTCTTGCTGAACGTTCCACCCGATCGCCGGGGACAACTGCATGAGAACGATATCCAATCACTTCGGGGTTTCAGGCAACGGCTCGATGAAGCGTTCACGAACAACCGCGCGACGGAAGCAACTGTAACGGCAAGCAGTTATAGGGGAAAATCGAGTCGTTTTGCCCCCGAGAATTTAATCGACGGGGATAAAGAGACCTATTGGGCTACAAACGAAGACATTACGACGGGTAGTATTGAACTGGAATGGGATGAACCGCAAACGGTATCCTACGTGCTCATACAGGAGTACATCCCCTTGGGTCAGCGGGTTAAATCGTTTCAAGTGAAAGCGTGGAACAACGAACAGTGGGAAACCGTGTCCGAGGCTACCACCATCGGGTACAAGAGAATCTTGCGGATCGATCCGATGAAAACCACAAGGATAAGGATCGAGATTACCGACTCCAAGGCCTGCCCGGTGATTACCAACGTCGCCATTTATTGACGTGTACCTATCCTCAACCTGTTTTCAACCCGCTAAAGAAATGATCAGAAGGCGTGTTGCATCTGGGGTTTAGCGAGAGAGCCATCTATTATATCGAATTGAACGATGTACACGAACAACAAAGCGATGCCCTTAATGGTTATCGCGTTGATTATAGGCTGTATGGCCTGCTGTGCGCCAAAGCAAACTGAAAGCGATGCGGTAGGTATCTTACCCAAGGAGCCGTTCAGGGGCGTCATCCTCTACCCGAGCGATATACGCTCCTTGGGGGCAGAAAAGCTGGTCGGTATATTGCAGGGGGCGGGTATCAACCTGCTGGGAATTCACTCTAATACCATCACTGAAGACTTAGACAGCCTAAGAATCTACCTGGAGAGCGCCGACGGCCAACTGTTGATGGGGTTGTGTCAAAAAAACGGTATCGATGTGGAATATGAGTGCCATGTTTTAAAAGAGATGCTGCCCCGCTTCTTGTTCGACACGCATCCCGAATATTTCCGGTTAGACGCGAAGGGAACGCGCACAAACGACCTCAACATCTGTTTTTCCTGCGACGAGGCATGGGCGGTTATAGAAAAAAGCGTGACGGAGCTGCTCCAGTGGCTGCAACCAACGACCAACCGCTATTTCTTCTGGATAGATGATTCCCGCGATGGGTTTTGCTACTGCGACAAATGCGCTCCCTATTCACCCAGCGACCAAGCGCTACTGTACGAGAACAGGATGTTGCGAATAATTCGCAAGATTAACCCCGAGGCTACATTGGCCCACCTGGCCTACGCCAGCACGCTGGAAGCACCGGAAAAGGTGAGTCCGCTGGAAGGGATATTCCTAGAGTTTGCCCCTATTGGACGCGACTACGTCAATTCCCTGCCACCAGAGGAATATAACGCCTTAAAAAAGAACTTAGAGGTTTTCCCAAAAGAGACAGCACACGTTCTGGAATACTGGCTGGACGCTTCCATGTTCTCTGGGTGGGATAGAAACAACTGGACCCGGGTCCCGTGGAATCCCGATGAGTGCCAACGCGACATCGAACTGTACCGGGGGTTGGGAATCGAATCGTTCACCACCTTTGCCACTTGGATGTTGCACCAACGCTACTTTGAACTTCACGGCCAAGACGAGGCGGTGAAGGCAGTAGACGAATACAGTTCTTTGCTAAAACAAAGCTCCTTGTCAAAACAGGGTTCTTCCCAATGGGAACGAAAAAATCAGTAAAAAATCAAACCATATGCACTCATCCATCGTTTTCGATATCGAGTTTAAGGAAAAGGGACGAATCATGATCGTCAGCCAGTTTAATCAGGGACGGTATCCCTTTCAGGGGGAGCAGAAATGGCTCACACCGGGATGTGGTGTTTTGCTGACAGTTGAATAAAACAACCAAATCAAATGAAACAACGAGAACAAAATCGAACAAAACAACAGGGACGACTAAAACAACGGAATAGTTGTTTTTTCTTGCTGGCCGTGGTGATGATTGCCGCGACAACCCACCTTATAGGGCAAAACCTAAATGGGAACTACGGCAACAACCGTCCACCCCTGGTCACGAAACCCTACGTGGCACTGCCCATCGGCAACATCAAGCCCGCGGGGTGGCTGGAAGAACAACTCGATCGGATGGCAACGGGAATGACGGGACACCTGGACACCATCTACGAACAGGTGATGGGACCCCGCAATGGGTGGCTGGGGGGAGATGGTGACGTGTGGGAACGAGGCCCCTACTGGCTGGACGGCTTGCTCCCGCTGGCCTACATCACCGAGAACAAAAAGCTAATCGACAAAGTGCAACCCTGGATCGAGTGGACCCTGGCATCGCAACAACCCAGTGGGTACTTCGGTCCCGATACCGATCGACCCTACGAACCGGGACTACAAAGAGGTAACGCGCACGACTGGTGGCCTAAAATGGTGATGCTAAAAGTGATGCAGCAATACTACTCGGCAACGGGCGATGAACGGGTGATCCCGTTCATGACCAACTACTTCAAGTACCAGCTGGAGGAGTTGCCGAAAACACCGCTGGGTCACTGGACCTTCTGGGGAGAACAACGTGGAGGGGACAACCTGATGATCGTCTACTGGCTCTACAACATCACGGGAGAACCATTCCTGCTCGAACTGGGAGAGCTAATCCACAGGCAAACCCTGAACTGGACGGACATCTTCCTGCACCAAGATCACCTGAAGCGCCAGCATAGCCTGCACTGCGTGAACCTGGCGCAGGGTTTTAAAGAACCGGTCATCTACTACCAGCAAAGCAAGGAGACCAAACAGCTGCAAGCGGTAAAAAAGGCCGTGGAGGATATGCGTACCACCATCGCCTTCCCCACCGGCCTGTGGGCGGGTGACGAGCTGCTCCGTTTTGCCCACCCAAACTATGGATCCGAACTGTGTACCGCTGTAGAGATGATGTTCTCACTGGAGAAAATATTGGAAATCACCGGTGACGTCCAATGGGCCGACCACCTGGAACGCGTAGCGTACAACGCTTTACCTACGCAGATTACCGACGATTTCTCTGCACGACAATATTACCAGCAGGTCAATCAGGTAGCCGTCACCCGGGTAATGCGCGATTTCGTCACCCCACACGACGATACGGACAACCTGTATGGCACCTTAACCGGTTACCCCTGTTGCACGTCGAACATGCACCAGGGTTGGCCCAAACTGGTGCAAAACCTGTGGTACGCGACGGCCGATAACGGTATCGCGGCACTGGTGTACGCACCATCGACGGTGAAGGCGAAAGTGGCGGACGGAATCGAAGTACGCGTGAGCGAGGAAACCGCCTACCCGTTCCAGGAAACGATTCACTTCACCCTCTCCTTTAGTGATAAAAAGGTGAAGAAAGCCTTTTTCCCATTTCACCTGCGGATACCGGCCTGGTGTAAGCACCCGGTTATCCGACTCAACGGGGAGGAGATCCCCGTACTTGCCTTCCAAGGGGAGATCGCACGGGTGAACAGGGAGTGGCATGAAGGGGATAGGCTCACCCTGGAGCTGCCCATGGAACTCGAGGCGACCTACTGGTTCGATGGCGCCGCGGTGATTGAGCGGGGGCCACTTGTCTATGCCCTGAAGATGAACGAACAATGGGCCAAGAAAAAGATGGAAGCCGAAAAAGTCCAACAATACGGTGAATGGTACTACGAAGTGACGTCCGATTCCCGGTGGAATTTCGCGTTAAGCAGGCATCAACTGACTCCGGAAAACATCAACCAATACTTCACGGTAGAGAAAGCGGAAACCGTGGCACGCTACCCGTGGAACCCCGAGAACACACCCATCACCATTAAAGGGAAAGGGCGCGTCGTTCCCACGTGGCAAGTGTACCGGGGTTCGGCCGGGCCCATCTCCTTCTTCACGCAGCAAGGTCCCGACACCGCGGAGGAGGTGGAGATAGAACTCATCCCGTTTGGATGTACCACCCTGCGAATCACCGAGTTCCCGGTTAGAAACTGAGGATGTAACATTCAAACAGATCGCCATAAACAAATTTGTCTTCAACGTAACAGTTAAATAACATGCGAATAAAAGCAAAACTGCTTTGGGTCTGTATAATAACGCTCGCGTGCGTTACGATTCATGGGCAATCCCAAAACCAACCAAAAAAGAACAAGGGGTATCCCGCCATGGATGCCCACCTGGATCTGCTGACGGGGTTCATCAACCCTCCGGAGGGGTACGGAAACGTACCGTTCTACTGGTGGAATGGGGACACGTTGAAAAAGGAGCGTCTCCGGGAACAACTGGGTATACTGGCAGCCTCGGCAACCGATGGTTTCGCGGTAAGCTACATCCACACACACCCCCTGATTGACACGCTAGAAAACAGAGGGGGCTACGGCCTGTTCGGTATGACGGAGCCAGGCGTTCCCAAAGTGTTCTCCAACGAGTGGTGGGAAATATGGAATTGGTTCTCCGGGGAGTGCGGACAAAGGGGTATGGGAGTCGGCCTAGATGACTACACGGTGGGTTGGCCCGGGAATGGCTTCTACCCGGACGAGCTGGACAACCTACCCGGCTTTCAAGGGTACCAGGGTGAACTGGTATTCACAGTCGACACGGTACCGGGAGGGGAAAGCTACAGTGCCGACCTACCCGAGAACCTGCTATCGGTGGTAGCCTGGCCGGGGCAGGTAGTGCTTGCCGGTGAGGACAACAAAAGCCCTATCCGGTGGAGAGCGCCGAAGGGAGGAGACAGCCACGTCTATACCATCACGACCCGACCCGGGTACATACTCCATCCCGAACACGGGAAAAGGCTGGTAGAGGTCTACTTCAACCGTTTCGAACAGCGCATGGACGAGACGGGACGAAAAGGAATGAACTACTTCTTTCAAGATGAGCTGGCCTACCCGATTACCATGCGCTCCTGGTCAGATGATTTTAGGGAAGAGTTTCTCAAAAGAAAGGGTTACGACATCGTCCCCTACCTGCCCGCTCTAGTGGAAGAGATCGGACCGGAAACACCCAAGGTGAGGCTGGACTATTGTGAAGTGCTGATGGACCTTTCTGAAGAGAGGTACTATAAACCAATTTACGATTGGCATGCGGAGAGGGGATTACTGTACGGGGCCGATAACTTGAGCCGCGGTAAGGACCCGACTGCCTACATCGATTACTTCAGGGCGAACTCCTGGTACACGGCACCCGGGAACGATGCGCCGGCAAGGGGCTCCAGCTTTATCGAAACGAAGGTATCCAGCTCTATCACACACCTGTACCAACGGCCGCGCACCTGGCTGGAGGCCTTCCACAGCATGGGATGGGGCAGCTCGGGAGCGTGGCTCACCCAGCAAATAGACCACCACTTCGTGGCGGGGGGTAATCTGGTCTGCATGCATGGTCTCTACTACTCAACGCACGGGGGGTGGTGGGAGTGGGCGCCGCCCGACTTCCACTTCAGGATGCCCTACTGGCCCCACATGAAGCAGTGGCTCGAATATACGGAACGAATGAGCTACCTGCTGAGCCAGGGGATTCACGTATGTGATATTGCCTTACTATACCCAACGGAACCAATGCAGGCATACCCTGGGACAACACCCAACAACGTGTTCAACACTGCCAGGAAGCTGAGCGACTCAGGCCTTGACTATGACTTCGTGGACTTCCGTTCCTTGAGGAATGCTGTTATCTCGGGCAACATGCTGGAGATGGCGGACGAGCGGTACCAGATCATCGTGCTGGCAGATATGAAGGCAATCCATTTTAGTTCGCTTCTAAAGATCGTCGATTTTTACCGCTCAGGCGGCATCGTCCTGGCCATAGGGGAGCTCCCTCGAGCCAGCGACCGACTAGGAGAGAACGACCCAGAAGTGGATCGCCTCGTGAAAGAGCTATTCGGCATCACGGCCAAGGAGCGGGACGAGGGGAAAAGTACAGGCAAACAAACTAGCCTAGCGGGAGGTGTCGGTTGGTATATCACCGAATCGCTGGAAGAACAAATACCCGGGCTCATCACGCCGGACTTCCTACCGGAAAATGGAATCGGAAAGGTGCTGCATCGGAGGATCGGGCAACGGGATGTCTACATGGTGACCGACGTGGAAAAGGACACGGAATGTTTTTTCCGTGCTAAGGGGAAGGTGGAGCTGTGGGATGCCCACGCGGGTACCACGGAGCCCTACCCCGTTCAAAGAGTAACGGACGAGGGAACATGGCTGCGCCTGCAAAAAGAGACGGGTAACTCCTACCTGATCGTCTTCTCACCGGGCGAACCTGAAAGTGCGAAGGGGATGACCGCAGAGACACATCCCGCCACACGGGTTTCACTGGATGGCGAGTGGGAGGTGGAACTAGTACCCACCCTGAACAACAAATGGGGAGACTACCGGTTCCCCGCTTTCGATGGAATGATTGGGGCGGAAGCTCGCTCGTTCAAGTACATGCCCGCCTCGTTCTCGAATTTGGACTGGACGAAACCGGAATTTAACGACAGTGGCTGGAACGAAGAGATCTACGGGTATGGACCGCAAGTCGAAACAAGAGCGGATGGTATGCTCGACTGGGAAACGGTCTCCTTCTCCTGGCAATATGGTGTGTGGGACAATCCCGGGGGGCAGGGATACCATGGCCTGAAAGGGAAGGTGGACGACCGCTTCTTTATCTTAGATAAGGGGAAGAACCAGCAGTTCCGAACCTACGTGTACGCACCCGAAAACGGGAACTACCGGATTGAGACGGATGGGGTAAAACCCGACCGCGTGCGAATAGACGGAGAAAAGGTAGAGAACCGGGTAACGATGACAAAGGGGTGGCACCGGCTGGAGGTTGATTACTCCGGCTCGGAGAAGGTAGAATTTCAAATGACTACCGGTTCAACGGAGGATAATCGAAAACGAAGCATCGTGGTTATCTACCCGATGGAGACCCCCACACCGGTAAAGTCGCCCCTGTACGCCAACAAGGTCGCCTCCCGATGGCACCATAGCGGCCACCTGATGTTTAACCCTTACGGCGGGGAAGAGGATCATGGTTGGAACTTCCGTTTTAAAACCGCACCGGGACTGGAGGAGATGACCTTTTCGGTACACGGCGAGGTGGTAGGCATGTGGTTTAATGGGATAAGGATTCACCCCGAAGAGTTACGGCTTGTACCTGAAGAGGCCAACCGGAGGGAATACCGTGTCCAACTCGACCAAAAGGAGGAGAGGGTTGGACAGGTGGCCCTTACCGTCTGCCCAGAGATAGGTTACCAAGGACCAAGCGTCTTCCCGGTACCAATCCAACTAAAGACATCTTCGGGAATACTGGAGACTGGGGACTGGTCGAAACAAGGAGCGCTCCGCTACTACTCAGGTGGAATGCGTTACATGAAAAAACTTACGCTGCCCGTAGCGGGTGAAACGGCAAGTCTGGGCAAGGTAGTGTTAGATCTGGGAGAGGTGATCGCCACGTGCGAAGTAAAAGTAAGCGGGGAACCGGCCGGCATCCTGATCGCACCTCCCTATCGACTGGACATCACCCCTTTCATAAGCAACGGTAAAGAGGTCGAGATTGAGGTACTGGTGTACAGTACCCTCTCGAACCATTACCAAACCATACCTACCCCCTATCGGGGTGATCCCAAGGCTGGGTTAATCGGGCCGGTCACTATCCTAACCTACGAAATAGAACATCCTTTTGCACCATCTTCATAGAAATTACGTGGTTTCGCAGAACAGTGAAATTTATCAATTTTAAAATAAACAGGGTACAATGAAGAAAGTGATCCTCTTTTTTCTGCTTATAGCTTGCACTTCCTGGCTCTTTGCCCAGGGTGCGCCATCCATTATCCCGTTACCAAAAACGTTTCAAGAAAAAAATGAATCGTTTGTCCTTGATGCAAACGTGGCCATCCATTTTAACGACCCCTCGCTTGCCAATGAAGCCCATTTTTTACAGAAAAAAATTTTTGATGTCAAAGGGCTTTTCCTCCCCATGGGAAAAGGACTTAAAGAGAAGAGCATAGCACTGACTCTCAAAAAAGACAGTGAACCCAAGGGAGCCTATCGCCTAATGATGAGCAGCCGCTCCATTTACATTGAATCCGCTTCAACGGAGGGCCTATTCAACGGCATCGTCTCTCTGCTGCAATTGAGCCAATTCTCCTCCTCGGATACCATCCCGTGCTGGGATATCGAGGATGCCCCCAAGCATGAATGGAGGGGGGTTATGCTGGATGAGTCCCGCCATTTCTTCGGTAAAGAGAAGGTGAAGTCGCTGCTCGACTGGATGGCTTTTTACAAGCTAAACAAGTTCCACTGGCACCTGACAGACACACCCGGCTGGCGGGTTGAAATTAAAAAATACCCCTTGCTCACCTATATCGGGGGAATAGGGAACCATTCCGATCCTAACGCGGCCCCCACCTACTACACCCAGGAGGATATTCGCGAGGTCGTGAAATACGCGGCGGAACGTAAAATCACGGTCATCCCCGAAGTGGATATGCCTGGACACGCACGTGCCGCGAACAGGGCCTACCCGGAGTTCAGCGGGGGTGGTTCGGAGCGATACCCTCATTTCACGTTCAACCCGGGGCTCGAGGGCACCTACGGCTACCTGACCGATATTTTGAAGGAGGTCGATATGCTGTTCCCCTCGCAAATGATTCACTTGGGAGGTGACGAGGTCCATTTCGGGAACCAACAATGGAACGATATTAAAGAAGTGCAACAATTGATGGCGGAAAACCAATATAGCGACCTAACCGAAGTGGAGAAGCACTTCATGGTGCGGATGGCCGACTCGCTGTATGCGATGGGCAACAAGTTCCTCGCGTGGGACGAGATGGCGGATATCCCGCTGCCCGTGGACAAGACCATCATCTTCTGGTGGCGACACGACCAACCAGACTACCTTACCAAAGCGCTGAACAGGAACTACCCAGTGGTGCTCTGCCCGAGGATCCCGTTGTACTTCGATTTCGTTCAACATGACTCCCACGAGGTAGGACGTAGATGGACCGGAGCCTACTGTGAACTGGAAGGAGTATACCAATTCAACGCGGAGCAATACGCTGGCGACCGGACCCAGCAAGTGTTGGGAGTCCAAGCGAACCTGTGGACGGAACACATTAAAACGTTAGAGCGTCTCGACTTCATGACCTTCCCGAGAATAAGCGCCCTCGCGGAAGCGGCCTGGGGCACCAACACCGATTTCTCCGGCTACCAAGAGAGGCTCGGTGACCACCTGTCGCTATACCGGGAACATGGCATCTACTACTTTAACCCGTTCTCACCCGAGGAGTTCATTGAGCCCGTGGAATAACGAGTTGGCTCTATCCACCTGATTCACGGGTTAACCGTCCACTATCGCTCACTAAGCGTTAGAGCATAATTTACCAGCATCGCCGGCTTTATAAAGGAAGCCTCGGCGATGCTGGTTTTTTTGGCTACTTATTCGTTTTCATGGTAATAATGATTACCCCGTTTTTTCCTTTTTCGCCGTACAGTTCTATAGCCGTTTTGCTTTTTAAGACTGAAATGGATTCGATATTATCAGGGTCGACATCATTTAGCGACTCTACCTCCTTCCCATCTACAAAAAATAACGGTTCTCCTTTCGACGTATCAGTATCACGTACTACAATTTTGACTCCCAGTTCATTGTCTTTATCTTTTTTAAAATCTTCCATTTTTCCCGAACCGACAACCAACACTTCTTCGGGCTGCAAGGCTATCACCAAATTATTTTCGGCTTTTTCCACCTTATGTTCAAATAGTTCATAACCCACCATCTTGAATTGCAGCACATCATCTTTATCGGCATTTAGGGCGAATTTCCCTTCGGTATCCGTAACGGTGCCGGCTGTTGAACCTTTTATAACCACGGCCACACCAGGTAAAAAGCCATCTTTGCCTTTTACGAAACCGGAAACGGTTAGTTTTTCTTCAAATGAGATTACAATGTTTAGACTATCCTTCGGCAATATTCGTACATTTTCCAGCTCCAAAGGATTCTTTGTTAAATCTATCAAGGCCTCGGCAATAATTACCGAATCCCCTGTTTGAGTAGTGATTTTTTCATTTTCGGAAGAGTTTTCAACTCCCTTTTCCACTGCTTTCGCGTTCAGCTTGGGAACCGAAAGTGCCACCATAGCCAAGAACAACATGGGAAACGCCACGCTGTAACCCCATCTCATTCGTTTGTCTGTTTTGCTTTTCGTCATCATTTGAATTCGTTTGTGCAAATCGCGTTGACGAAAATTATTTGCTAGGCTAAACTTGTGCTCGCCCACGCTTTTGCGGATTAATAAAAGCTGATATTGTTTTGCATCGATGCCATTTTGAATAACTGTATCATCGACTTGATACTCGTGAACCGATTGCATTTCACGCCGCAGCAACCACGAGAAGGGATTGAACCAGAAAAGGCAAGTGAACAGATCGAAGAAGATCATATCCAAAGAGTGCAACAGACGAATATGCGCCCGTTCGTGATTGATGATCGCCCGATTATCTACATTCATATCATTGCGTGACAATACAATACGGTTGAACCAACTAAATGGGGATACATCTTGTTCGGTTACGTACAAAACCGAATTGTCCGCCAAGGTCTGTTTTTCCGATTTTCGGATAATTTGCCTAAGTTGAGCTAACCCGATAAGGTAACGGGTAACCACGAATGCGAAACCGACAACAAACAGTACGAACAGTATCTGTTGCCAAGGGATTTGCATTTGCAGTTCCACGTTGTACGCTACAACAGGTATCTCCGAAAAATCCGTCGTTAAATTTTCTGCCATTACCGGCACCTGTTTTTTTTCGGGCAAAAAGGAAAACCTAAAGAGCGGAAGCATGCACACGGCTATTGAGAGTAGAACAAGCATGATCCTGTTCATCCGATGAAACGTGTTTTTCCCGAAAAACAGTTTGTAAAAGCTGTAAAACAGCGCCATTACAACAGATGCACGGAGAAGGTAAAAAAGAAATGGTTCCATGTCTATCGCTATGTTTAGTTGTAATAAGTCAATTATTTCATACGATTATTTTATTTGTTTGTTTCGGTGTATGGAACCTTTATCGTGGAGTTTCTCCACTTCGTCTAATAACTGGCGTATTTCATCCACCGAGATATTTTCCTCTTTGATAAGCGATGAGACCACGCACAGATAGGAGTTGTCGAAATATTTTTTCACCACGTTTTTCAACGTTCGGTTCCGGTACTCCTCTTCCGTGATAATGGTAAAGTAGCGATAGGTGGTTCCCAGCGTTTCGTGCGACAAAAAACCCTTCTCTTCCAATGAACGCACATAGGTGGAAAGCGTGTTAAAATGCGGTTTGGGTTCGGGATACATTTCTACCAGTTGTTTCACGAACAACGCATCGTGATCCCAAAAATAACGCATGACTTCTTCCTCTTTCGGCGATAAATTTTTCATGTTGACCCACTGCTTTAAATAATCGATATAGTATCACGCCACAAATATAACTAAATCTTTTCGTTTTCAAACTAATCTTATTAGTTAAATAAACTATGCCGTTTAGTTAATAATTAGAAAAACGAAATCGACTTATCTGAAGAAAACATGGTCTAGAAGATACTTTCTTAGGGAAAATTACCTATATTTGTTTTATTATACCGAACACGGGGTCAGCCTAAGTGACTATAGTTGACTCAGCATTTATTTAAATAGATAAATCATGAAAAAAACAACAGCATTCGTCATGATGTTTATTATTGGAGCATCGTTACTCGCCCGAGATGCGGTGACACCCCACCCCCAGCCGAAGGAGATCCCCGAAGCCGCTACCGTGCGACATGGCGAGGGGAACATATCAGGTGAGAACGCTACCGGCCAAGATGAGACGGGAGCAACGACCGGCAAGAGCACAACCGGGCAAGATACCGACAAAAGAAGGATCAGCGGTCTCGTGCTCGACGAAAAGGGGGAAGCGATTATCGGGGCCAACCTGATTGAAAAGGGAACCACCAACGGTACCGTTACGGATATAGATGGCCATTTTGCCCTCAACGTGGGCGAAAATGCAGTGCTGCAGGTCTCCTACATGGGCTACCTGCCACAAGAGGTTTATACCGCCGGTAGAAACACGTTCAATATCGTACTGATGGAGGACTTGAAAGCATTGGACGAAGTGGTGGTAATTGGTTACGGCAGCGTGAGAAGACGTGACGTGACAACAGCGGTATCCTCTATCTCCACCGATGACCTGGATGAGCGGCCCATAGTTTCTGCCGTCCAGGCCATTCAGGGGAAGGCGGCGGGGGTGAACGTCTATCAACCCAGCGGTACCCCGGGCGGAGATATGGTCATCCGGGTACGGGGGACCACCTCGTTTAACGGGAGCAACAGCCCGCTGTACGTCGTCGACGGGATACCGGTGGATAACATGAACTTCCTGTCACCAACCGATATCGCCGATATCCAGATACTAAAGGATGCCTCTTCGGCTGCAATCTATGGATCCCGTGCTGCAAACGGTGTCGTACTGGTTACAACCAAGCAGGCCACCGCGGGCGCCAAGGTAACCGCGCATATTCAATACGGGGCAAGCAAAGTGGCTAACCAGATTAAATCGCTCAACGCCGCCCAGTACAAGGAGTTGATCGATGAGATACGCCCTGGTGCTATCCCCGAGGGGACGACCGATCGTACCGACTGGTTCAACGAGGTGTACGGCACGGGGATCACACAAAACTACCAGCTGCAGGTATCTGATGGCAATGAACGGCTGCGATACTTCGTGTCGGGGGGATACCTGGATGAAAAAGGGGTGCTCAGCGCCGCCTTCTTTCGTAGGTTCAACCTGCGAAGCAACGTGGAGAGCCAGGTGCGTGACTGGCTGCGCTTCGGGTTGAACCTCTCCTACTCCGACAACACGCGCAACGGGGTCACCACCGGATTAGGCTCCAACCGGGGCGGCGTGGTGCTGTCCGTGGTAAACCTTCCCTCTGCAGCCACCATCAAGGACCCGGAGACCGGATTGTACAACCGTCTCTTCTTCGGACAAAATATCACCAACCCGATCGAGTCATTAGAAAATGGAAAGAACAACAAGAACAACGAGAATCGGCTGATCGCTTCGGTCAACTCAACCATAACCTTCCATCCGGACCTGACGCTGAAAACGTCCTTCACCTTAGACCGAAGAAATGGGAAAAATACCGGCTTTACGCCACCGGTTCACGGCGCAGACAGAGACGATTGGGGAGCAGCATGGGATAACCGCAGCACGAACCAGTTGTTGATCTTTGATAACGTGCTGACATACAAGACGACCTTCGCTAATCTCCACCACGTGGAGGGCATGGCAGGCACGTCCTGGACCGACTCGCGGTGGTCTCAGAGCTACATCAACGGTTCACACTATAAAGACGCGAGCATCCAAACGCTAAACGCTGCCAACAAGATAGCGTGGAACAACACCGGTTCCAACGCCTCAGCCTGGGGCATCATGTCGGGATTCGGACGGATAGCTTATAACTACGATAGTAAATACCTCTTCACGTTTAATATCCGGGCCGACGGCTCCTCGAAGCTACATCCAGACCACAGATGGGGCTACTTCCCCTCACTTTCCGCCGCGTGGCGCCTCTCATCGGAAAGCTTCATGCAGGACTTCAATTGGCTTGATGACCTCAAGCTACGCGGGGGATGGGGACAGACGGGAAACCAGTCGGGAGTAGGCGATTACGCGTACCTGCAACGGTATAACATCTCCCGGCAGGCCTGGTTTGAAGAGGGAAAAACGGACGCCCTACCCCTGATCACGCAAGCCAACCTGCGAACGCCCGACCTCACGTGGGAAACCACATCACAAAGAAACATCGGGATCGATGCCACCCTTTTCAAGGATAGGCTGACCATCGCGATGGATGCCTACTACAAATACACCACCGATATGCTGATGTACGTCTCCCTTCCCTCAGGCGCGGCTGCCGCGAGCAACATCGTGCGAAACGAAGGTGAGATGATAAACAGGGGATTCGAACTGGCAATGAACTCCCGCAACTTCACCGGCGATTTCAGCTGGGACACCCAATTCAACATCTCATTCAACCGCAATGAGTTGAAGAAGCTAACGCTGCAACAGATCTACTACGATGGCGAAACCACGGACGCCCTTCACCAAATGCGGGTGGTGCGCAATGAGCCGGGACGACCCCTTGGCGGGTTCTACGGCTACATCAGTGACGGGGTGGACCCGGAAACCGGGGAGTTGATGTACCGCGACCTGAACGAAGATGGCCGAATCTCGTCGTCCGACCGAACCTATATCGGTGACCCCAACCCCGACTTCACGTTCGGTCTCACGAATTACCTGTCGTACAGGGGATTTAACCTATCGCTATTCCTTCAGGGATCGGTAGGAAACGATATATTCAACGCCTCGAAAGCAGATGTGCAAGGGATGTACGACCTGAAGAACCAATCAGTTGAAGTGCTGCGCCGCTGGCGTACGCCGGGACAAATCACCGATGTGCCCAAAGCCAACTTCGACCTGCAACCTTCCACCTACTTCATAGAGGATGGTAGCTACCTCCGGGTAAAGGATGTAACGCTCTCCTACAACTTTAAGGGGAACCTGCTCGACCGGGCCGGTATATCTCGCTTGCAGCCCTACGTGACGCTGAATAACCTGCTGACCCTCACCAAGTACAAGGGGATGGACCCCGAAGTGAATCAATGGGGCGATAGTGGTGCCGTACAGGGGATTGATTGGGGTACCTACCCGCACAGCCGATCGTTTGTAATAGGAGTGAATCTTGAATTTTAAAACAAAACGACAATGAAAACAAAATATATACTACCCATCTTAATCGCGCTACCGATATGGATAGTGACCCTGTTGCCATCCTGCTCGCTGGACTACGATCCACTTGACACCTACTCCGACGTAACGGAAGGGGTAGACGATGAGGGCACCGCCACAGTGGCATTCAAAGATAAGGCGGCCGTGACATCGCATCGACAGACGCTGCTAGAACTATTTAAAAACGGCCAGGAACACTGGTACCTCGATATGCTCCTGCTGGCCGAATCACACGCTGACAACGCGTACGCGGGATCACCCAACAGCGAAACCACGCCATTTGAGGTGAACTCGATCGAAGGGTCAAATACCAATATGAGGCGAGACTGGAACGGGCACATGGGAAATATCGCCCAGGCCAACAAGATGATCGTCTTCGTGGATAGCGTGAGTGATCCTACACTAACGGAAGCAGAAAGACGGCAGTTCAAGGCAGAAGCAAAAATCCTTCGGGCCATGATCTACTTCGATATGGTACGTATCTGGGGAAACGTGCCGCTGGTAACATCCGTAGCCGGTGACATCACCTCCGAAACGGTTGAAGAGGTCTACCCGGCCTACTTCCCCCCGCAAACCGATGCGCTTACCATCTACCAGCAGATCGAAGAGGACCTGCTTGAGGGGTTACAGTACGCACCCGACAACGACCCGCGAAACAAAACACAATTGTCCAAGTCGGTAGCCCATGCCCTGCTCGCCAAGGTGTACGCTGAAAAACCCCTACGCGACTACGATAAAGTCATCCAGTATGCCGACCAACTGGCGGCCGATGGATTTGGGTTGGTTGATGAGTTTGGCGACCTGTTCGGCGTAACCCTAAGCGACCCAAGCGCACCTCCCTCGCAGACCAACAAAGCCATCGATGCGAAAGCACGCAACCTGAAAGAGAGCATTTACGAGGCGCAATTTTTCCCCGGCAATGCGAGCTGGGTCACCTGGATGTTTGGTCGCCCGCTGGAAGACTGGACCTTCTATTTCACCTGGGCGAAGTGGATCACGCCCTCGCGCGATCTGATCAGGACGTTCACAAGCGAGCCAGGAGATAAACGGTACGAGGAGAGCGTTGTCTTCTATGAGTGCGACTGGAGTATCTATTACCCGGCCAACCACTACGCGTTCATGTACAAAACACGGAGTGCTTACAACAGCATCATCAAACTGCGTTATGCCGATATCTTGTTGTTGAAAGCGGAGGCACTAATTGGAAAAGGTGATTTGAATGGGGCGGCCCAGATAATCAACCAAACACGCCGCCGAGCCGGGCTACACGACCTGCCAGCATCAGCCAAGACGAGCAAGGAATCTATCACGAACGCCTACTTGAAGGAGCGGCGGCTGGAATTGGCGTTCGAAGGGCAACGGTGGTTCGACCTTGTCCGCCTAGACAAGGTAGAGGAGGNGATGAACACGGTGTTCGATAAAGATGAAGGGAGGCCACCGATGGCCATGCCTTACACCAGCTTATCATACGTGTTGCCCATCCCGCAGGATGTGATCGACCAAAACCCGAACCTTGTACAAAATCCGGGCTATTAAATCGCTCACGTAAAACAGTACATTATTCACGATAAGCCGATGAGAATTTATAGTGAACAACCTAAAAACAAAAAAAGAAGCAATCATGAATATAGCACGCAAAACAGTTATCATAGTGGGGGCAATGACCTTGTTGCTCGTGTCGTGTAAAAACGATGACTACGGCCCACGCAAGGAGTCCGTACCCCTGATCGAAGCGGCGGCGGTGACGCCATCGAGCTTCACGTTTGGCGACTCCATCACGCTCACGGCCACGGTAAGCGACCCGCTAACCACGCTCACCATGCTGAGCTACGAGGTGGTCGCGGGCGACCGAACGTTAACATCAGGAGAAATCCCCATCGGGGGAACCGAACAAAAAGTATCACAATCGCTATTCATCCCCCTGTTAAACAATCAGCCCGACAACGCGGAGATGCATGTAAACCTATTGGCAACCAACACGTTGAAGGGAGAAGCCACACATCAAGTAACCGGGCTAACGGGAAAGCGGCCGGTGTACGGGCAGCTCTACCTGATCACGGACAAAGGAGGTACTGCCATCCTACGCCCTCAGGCAAGCGGCAGCAATAAGTTCAAAGCCGATGAACTCACTTTTGACAGTTCGTTCCGATACCGGATCGCCGAAAGGCTGCATGTAAGTGGTACGATCGATTTCTCTGGTGACGTCTATGGTAACGTGGGAGGCAGGATCGGGATGATCGACGAGACTGGTGAATCGGCCTTCTCATACGCCGCCTCATCTGACTACACCCAATCATTCCTTTTTGATGTGTACAGCTTCGAGGTTACACCAACCGGGAGTATGCTGGGAAGTGACGACCTCTCCTTACGCGCTTTCACGGATAAAGATATCGATGGTGAATCGTTCCGAACGCTCAAACGAACCTTGGAGAAGGGAAAGAGTTACTCGTTGTTCGGTGATTTGGCCGAGCGGATCGTCCTCTTTAACCCGGACTTCTTTGAGCGTACAGCAGCCAATAAAGTCACTTTCCTGGGTCAAACCGGGGAATACACCCTTTACTACAACCCGGTGCGAAAAAACCTGTTCGCGGAAGTCGATAATCCTTCGTTCCCCGATTACCTGCTGGCATGCGGCTGGGGATTGGGATACCCAACCCGCGTGACATCCACCCAAATTAATTCGGTCTACCCCGGGAAAGGGAGAACACATACCCAGTGGGGATTTGGAAACGTGATGAACTACGTGTTGCTGCGCCAAATTGAAACGGGCGTGTACCAAGGCACCTTCTACACTCCTAACGATCACGACCACTACGCGGGATTCAAGCCGTTCGAGAACACCGGGTGGGGCAACGAGAAAAAGGCGGGTTACTTCACCTTCACCGGTGAACCAATCATCACGGGGGATAACGACTGGACAATCCCGAACGGTGAAGGAGACCCGGTTATCGAATCAACCCACTACCGGTTTACCATCAACCTGAACAACATGACGGTGCATATTGAAAAATGGGAGACCCAAAATCCGGAGTATAACACTTGGTAAAACAGAAAAATCAACGAATCGTATGAAACTACCATGCTATATAAAAGTGTCGGCCCTACTGCTCTCCCTCCTCTGCGGATTTTCGTTTTGCAAGGATGGGGGCAAAGAGGATAACGTAGGTAATAGTTCTGATCCGGGAACACCCGTCAAAGGAGATGTCACCCTCTACGTGACAACCAACAACCGCACGTTTGACTTCCAAAAAATAGCGGTCGATTTCAGCAAACGCGATAACATGTCGCCGACCACGCTCAAGCTGGAGCCGAAAACACGCTATCAGACCATGGATGGGTTCGGTGCCGCCGTAACCGGATCTACCGCCTTCAACCTGAAGCAGATGACCCAAGAGAACCGCACCCAATTCCTTAAGGAGACCTTTTCCAACAGCGAAGGAATGGGACAAAGCTATATTCGGGTATCTATCGGGTGCTCCGACTTCTCGCTGAGCGAGTACACCTGCTGCGATACGCCCGGCATCGAGAACTTCGCACTTACCTCCGAAGAGACGGAGTACGTGATTCCGATCCTGAAAGAGATACTGGCGGTGAACCCCGACGTGAAGATCATGGGATCGCCTTGGACCTGTCCCCGCTGGATGAAGGTGAACAACCTCACCGACCTGAAACCGTTTAACTCGTGGACAAGCGGGCAGCTCAACCCAGCCTATTACGATGATTACGCCGAGTACTTCGTCAAATGGATTCAAGCATTCGAGGCAGAAGGTATCAAGATCCATTCCGTCACACCCCAAAACGAACCGTTAAACCGGGGCAACTCCGCATCGCTCTACATGACCTGGCAGGAGCAGCGGGATTTCATGAAGAACGCCCTGGGCCCCAAGATAACCGAGGCGGGGCTGAAAACCAAGATATATATCTTTGACCATAACTACAATTACGACAGCAATAAGCCGGAGAATGCCGACCAGGGACAATACCCGCTGAAGATTTACGAGGATGAGGAGGCGGCCAAGTTCATCACCGGCGCAGCCTACCACAACTACGGCGGCAACAAGGATGAGCTGCTCACGATTCACCAAGCCCGTCCCGATAAAGAGTTGCTCTTTACCGAGACATCCATCGGCACCTGGAACGACGGCCGCAACCTGGAGGTTCGCCTAATCGATGACATGAGGGAGGTGGCGTTGGGAACGGTAAACAACTGGTGTAAGGGAGTTATCGTGTGGAACCTGATGCTGGATACCAACCGTGGACCAAACCGCGACGGGGGGTGCCAAACCTGTTACGGGGCTGTCGACATCGACCCCTCCAACTACGCCACCATCACCCGCAATTCACACTACTACATCATGGGGCACCTCTCATCAGTGGTTAAGCCGGGAGCAGTGCGCATCGGAACATCCGGATTTTCGGATGCAGGGTTCTATCACTCGGCCTTCGAGAATAGTGACAACACCTACGCGGTGGTGCTGCTTAATAGCAACCAAACAAGCAAGAAGATAACCCTGGACGACGGCTCTAATCACTTCGCGTACGAGGTGCCGGCCAAGTCCGTGGTATCCTATCGATGGAAAAAATAAACAGCAAATAACCCTATAAAAATGAAGAAAATAAGATACTGGATCGCGGCGCTCGTAATACCCGCCATCATGGCATCCTGCTCGAGCGAGGTGGTGGAACCGCAACAAAAAGGGAACCCTACCCTACAGGTAGAGAGCCAATTTACCAACGTGCACTTCGGGGACCTACTGCCGTTTGAGATAACGGTCAACGACGAGGTGCCCCTATCCACCCTAACCGCCCAACTCTATTTCGGTGAGGAGGAGGTGGCAAAAACGATTATCCGGACAAAGGAGAATGGCACCTACTCGGGTATCATCGAGGTACCCTACGGGCAGAATATTCCCGATGGCACGGCCGCACTCACCTTCACCTTAGTGAACACCACGCTAAAGAAGGCAACCCAATCGTTTGACGTGCCAATCACCCGGGCAAACTATCCCTACCTGATCCTGGTCACCGCCGATGGCTCGTATCCAATGGTTCCGACCGGTCGACCAAACGAATACGCGGCCACGGATGCCTTCCCGTCCACCGAGCTGCCTGCGTTTATAAAGACGCCGGTGGTAGACGATAAGGGACGAGAGATCCTCTTTGGTTGGGATGACGGAACGGGATCTGTTGCCGAGGGAGCCACCAGCCATATCCCTTACGTAAGTCCGGTGTCAGGCACCTACACCGTTACATTCAACACAAAGACATTTGAAACCGGGCCGTTTTTTGAAGTATTGCTGAACGGCAAGAAGATGAACATGGCCGACAAGGAGAACTACCGGTTGGACGTGGAGTTCAAGCAAGGGGATATTGTCACGCTGGAAGGGCTGACCGACTGGTGGGTGGATCCGGACTTCTTCGCGGTTGACGGGGAGAAGATAACCTTCGTGCCCATCAGCGGACGGTATCGGGTGACGGCCAACCTGCCCCATAACTGGCTACGCGTAGAGGCCCTCGCGGGCGACGACGTGGCAACACTCCAACCCGATGGCAGCGGTGCGGTCTGGGTAATCGGAAGCCAAGTGGGTAAACCCTCCTACACCACCAACGAGGTGGGATGGGATACCTCCAAGGCGTTATGTATGGCACCCGTAGGTGGGAAAAAGTACCGATTAACCCTGGTCGCCGGAGAAACGGTCAACCCGCTGGAGATCAATTTCAAGTTCTTCCATCAAAAAGGTTGGGGCGGAGAGTTCGGTAGCACATCCCTCCACACCGAAAGCGATATCGTGTTCGTGGGTGATGGTGCTAACGGCCGCGATAACGGGAACCTGGGCATTATTGTCGGGGAGACGCTGGAGGCGGGTGCCACCTACCTCTTCACGGTTGACCTATCAGCGGGGAACGACAACGGGGTGCTCACCGTTGAGAAAAGGTAGCAACCCCGTTTATCGCTCGTTTACCGTATCTCCCGCTTTAACTGTACGGTGATCGTGCGTTTACCGCCCGTTCACCGTCAGTCAACCGCATGCGGATCCTTAAATCACCCCTTGTGCCAGCATCGCGTTGGCTACCTTCATAAAGCCGGCGATGTTGGCCCCTTTCACATAGTTAATGTAGTCACCCTCTTTCCCATGGGTCACGCACTGCTCATGTATATCACTCATGATCTGATGCAGCCGCTCGTCCACCTCCTCGTCACTCCAGGAGAGGTGCATCGCGTTCTGCGTCATCTCCAGTCCCGAGCAGGCCACGCCACCGGCGTTGACGGCCTTACCGGGTGCGAAAAGCATCTTGTTCTCAAGGAAAAAGTCGACCGCCTCGGCAGTACATCCCATGTTGGAGACCTCCGCAACGAGGGTCACCCCGTTCGCTTTCAGCTGCTTGGCATCCTCCAGGTTGAGCTCGTTTTGAATCGCACATGGCAGTGCAACGTCTACCTTCAACTCCCACGGCTTGCGCCCCGGGTAAAAGACCGCCTCGGGGAATCGCTCGGCGTAAGGAGCCACCACGTCGTTCCCTGAACCACGCAGCTCCAGCATATAGGCGATCTTTTCAGGGGTGTTCACTCCCGTTTTATCGTAGACGTACCCATCGGGGCCTGAGATGGCCACCACCTTGGCTCCCAATTCGGCAGCCTTGGTCACGGCGCCCCATGCCACGTTCCCGAAACCGGAGACGGCCACCGTTTTGCCTTTCAACTCAATTCCATGGACAGCACACATTTTCTGAACAAAGTAAAATGCCCCGAAACCGGTCGCCTCGGGACGAAGCCTCGAGCCACCAAAAGAGAGGCCCTTACCAGTAAAGGAACCGGTATGTTCTCGGGCCAACTTCTTGTACATACCATACATGTAACCCACCTCACGGGCACCCACGCCGATATCACCGGCCGGCACGTCGGTATCGGGTCCCAGGTCACGCCACAACTCCGTAATGAATGCCTGGCAGAAACGCATGATCTCCGCGTCTGAACGGCCTTTGGGAGAAAAATCGGATCCTCCCTTGCCACCCCCCATGGGCAGGGTTGTCAACGCGTTTTTAAACGTCTGTTCGAAGCCCAGGAACTTCAGGGTAGAGAGCGTCACCGATGGATGAAAACGAATGCCTCCCTTATAGGGACCAATGGCCCCGTTAAACTGAATACGGTACCCGATGTTCACATGCACCTGCCCGTTATCGTCTATCCAGGGAATGCGAAACGTGAATACGCGGTCCGGCTCCACGATGCGTTCCACAATGGCAGCCTTCTTAAATTCGGGGTGTTGATTGTACACCTCTTCAATCGAACTCAATACCTCTCTGACGGCTTGATGAAACTCAGCCTCGCCCGGGTGCCGTGCCTCAAGGCGCGCCATAATGTCATTTACTTTCATACGATTATGTTATTAATGCATCTCATAGATTCACTTTGCCCATTGATATTTACTCAACCCACAAAGATAAGACTATTTCAGCAGAACGTGGCTATTCCTTAAAAATTTCTCTCTTTGCCATTAAAATATTACTTTCGCGTTGGTTTTTTCACGTCCAGCTCACGCGAAAGCGGGCGATAGCGAAAAGGTTACATGGCAAAAAACAAATTGGCCAAATTTGCGGATATGGCCACTTACAGCAACGTGTTTCAATACGACTATGAAACGCTAAAGAGAGAGGGATTCCCCTTGCAAGGGAGATGGAGCACCCACTTTAAGAACGATTACCCCATCACATTAGAATTGGGATGCGGTAAAGGGGAGTACACCGTGGGATTGGCGCGAAAATACCCCGGGAAAAACTTCATTGGCATCGACATCAAGGGGGCGCGGATGTGGAAAGGGGCTACCCAAGCATTGAAAGAGAAGATAACGAACGCGACCTTCTTAAGGACCCGCGTGGAGCTCTTGAATCGTTTTTTCTCCGAAAATGAGGTATCGGAAATCTGGATTACCTTCCCCGACCCCCAAATGAAAAAGGTCAACAAACGACTCACCTCCACCCGATTCATGAAAGAGTATAGCCGCATATTGAAACCGGGCGGGATCATCCACCTGAAAACCGACAGCAACTTTCTCTATCAATACACCCTGGCCATGATAGAAGAAAATGGCCTTGAACTGTTGGCCGAAACCGATGACCTGTATAACTCGGATCTGTTAGACAATGCGCTCTCCATCCAGACCTTTTATGAACAACAGTGGCTCGAACGGGGTATCAACATCAAGTATATCCGACTTCTCTGTCCCAAAGAGCGAGAGGAGGAGTGGCGAGAGCCAGAGTTAGAGATTGAAAGAGATGATTACCGCAGCTTCGGACGCAACGCGAGGGTATAATACAAATCACAACGTGAAAAGGGTAGTTCGAGGAAGCATAGAAAAGGTATAAGGTAAGGCAAATCGTGGGGAGGTTAACACGAAGATGCGGCAAAAACGTGAAACAAAACACAATACGAGGGGGTGAATCGCCGGTAAATCAAGAAAAAAGAGGCAACCCAATTAAACGAATCAAGGTTTTTCTAATCAAAGAGACGACATATGGCAATATATCCTCAACTCATTCTCGACGCGCTGAAACACGTGCGCTACCCGGGAACCGGCCAAGACATCGTGTCGGCCGGGATGGTCGCCGACGATATCAGGATAGAGGGGATGAAGGTGAGCTTCTCGTTAATCACCGAGAAAGTGAACGATCCCTTTATCCGGTCATTGGTGAAGATGGCCGAACAGGCTATACTGACCTATGCAGACAAAGATATCGATATAAAGGGGAATATCTCCGTGAAAACGAAGCAGCCCCCGCGACCAGACTTGCCTGAGATGCTACCCGGTGTAAAGAACATCATCGCCGTGGCCTCCGGAAAGGGAGGAGTAGGCAAAAGCACGGTATGCACCAACCTCGCGGTGGCACTGGCCAAAAAGGGGTACAAGGTGGGACTCCTGGATGCCGATATCTTTGGCCCCTCCGTGCCGAAGATGCTGGGCGTAGAAAATGAGAAACCCTACCTTGAACAGGTGGATGGGCGTGATTTGATCGTACCCGTAGAGAAGTACGGGGTTAAAATGCTCTCCATCGGGTTCTTCGTGAACAAGAACGATGCCGTGGTCTGGCGGGGGGCGATGGCCAGCAACGCCCTGAAACAGTTGATTGGTGAAGCCAGCTGGGGGGAGCTCGATTACTTCCTGATCGACTTCCCACCGGGCACAAGCGACATCCACCTCACGCTAGTACAGACCATCCCCATCACGGGGGCGGTAATCGTGAGTACCCCGCAAGAGGTGGCGCTGGCTGACGCACGCAAGGGAATCAGCATGTTCACGGGCGATAAGGTGAACGTTCCCATCCTAGGACTGGTCGAGAACATGGCGTGGTTCACCCCCGCCGAGCTGCCGGAAAACCGGTACTACATCTTTGGTAAGGATGGCTGCAAACGGCTGGCAGAGGAGCTGGGACAAACGCTGCTGGGACAAATCCCCATCGTGCAAAGTATCCGGGAAGGGGGTGATGATGGTCGCCCCGTGGCCATTTCCGATGAGCAGGTCACCGGCCGGGCTTTTGCTGAACTTGCCGATCGGTTGATCGTGGCCGTGAACAAACGGAACCAGGAACTTCCAAAGACCCGTATCGTGCAGATGCTCAAACGATGATGGGTGATAACAATAGAATAATCAGATGCACTATATTAAGCTTGCAAGTATGAAGAGAATCATTGTATTAATACTCCTCGCCCTCGTAACGGGGTTCTCCATGGCCCAACGTACAACCTACCACGAGCAACCGGAAAAGTTGTTTAACCAGGGCAAGGAGATGTTCTTAGAGGGAAACTACACGGCCGCGCAAGAACTGCTGGCACAATTCTCCAGCGAAAGCAACGACGACCTATTGAAGGAAGAGGCAGCCTACATGTCCGCCGTTTCCTCGTTTCACACCGGGAACGAACGTAGCGGAGAGATCCTCCAAGAGCATCTCGAAAAATACCCCGAAACCATTCATCGCCACCAGCTCCATTTCCTGATTGGCTCATACTACTATGACAAGAAAGGATGGGACGAGGCGTTGTATTGGTTTAAGGAGGCTGATCTGGACTACCTCACGCTGAACGACCAGGAAGCATACAGCTTTCGAACCGGATATGCACAACTACAAGCAGGGAACCGTGAGGAGGCCACCCGCCTCTTTGGCTTACTGTCACAAAATAGCGAGACCTACCGAGATGCGGCCAATTTCTACCTGGGATATATCGATTACGCGAACGGCAACTATACCACGGCGTTACAGCACTTTGAACGGCTACGAAACCACCCTGAGTACCAGGAGGAGGTAGCTTTCTACACGGCCCAAGCGAACTTCTTCGATGGCAAGATTGATGACGCCATCCGCCTCTCGGAAGCCTTCGTGCAGCGCTTCCCCGTAAGCGAACACCAAACCGAAATGTACCGGGTGTTGGGAAACAGCTACTATAGGCTGGGACAGCCCTCCCGCGCCATTCCCTATTACGAGCGATACATGGAGTCGAACCCGCTTCCCTTGAGAGGCGACGCTTACTTCCTGGGACTCTCTTACTTCGAGTCGGGACGGTATGCCGACGCTGTGAACATGTTCCAACTGGCCGTTGGTGAAAACGACGAACTGTCGCAAAACGCGCAACTTCAACTGGGGCAATGCCACTTGAGGTTAAACCAGAAGCAACCTGCGCAAATGGCCTTCGAGGCTGCGTCAAGGGACAACTTCGACCCCCAGGTAAGAGAGACGGCCATGTTCAACTACGCGCTGCTCGCACACGAAACCAACTTCTCGGTCTTCAGCGAGTCAATCGCCCTCTTTGAAACCTTCCTAAGGGAGTTCCCCGACTCGCGATACACCGACCAGGTGAACGACATCCTGGCCGAGACGTTCCTCACTACCAAGGATTACCCGGCCGCCTTGAACGCCATCAACCGCATTCAGAACCCGGGACAAAGGGTATTGGAGGCCAAGCAGATGGTCCTGTTCCAACTGGGCGCGCAAGAGTTCATCAACGGTAACATGGGCCCGGCGATACAACATTTCAATGAGAGCATTGGGCTGGGCAATTACGATGCGGAGACCCGTAGCAACGCCTACTACTGGCGGGGCGAGAGCTACTACCGGATGGGAAACTACGTGAACGCAACGAATGATTTCCGCGAATTCACCCGTAACGCGACGCCCAACAACGAAAACTACCTCCTGGGATGGTATAGCCTGGGTTACTCCCTATTCAAGCAACAGCAATACCAACAGGCCATCAGCGCGTTCCAGCAATATACCGGCAAGGAGGGCAACCGATCGAAAAGCGAATATGCCGATGCGTTGAACCGAATCGGGGATTGCCACTACTTTAACCGCAGCTTCGGTGAAGCAGAACGCTACTACGCGCAAGCTGCCGATGCCAACCCCGCCGCGGCTGATTACGCGGCCTACCAACGTGCCTTCGTCCTCGGGTTACAACACAACTACCAGGGAAAGATCAACGCGTTGGATAACTTCATGCAGCGATACCCCAACTCGCCCTACTTTGATGATGCCCTGTATGAGAAAAGCCGTGCCCTCACGATGCTTCACCGCGAACAAGAGGCCATCACGGTCCTGCAACAGCTGATAAGCAACTTTCCGCGGAGCCCACTGGCTAGCCAGGGAGGGGTCCAGCTTGGTCAACTCTACTACAACCTGGGCAATTACCAGCAAAGCATCGCTGCCTACAAAAACGTGATCGCCAACTTCCCAGGCTCCGACGACGCGAAGAACGCACTCGTATCACTCGAAACGGTATACCGCGACATGAATGATATAAACAGCTACGTGCAGTACGCCAACTCGCTCCCGGGTGGCACGCGCATCACCGCATCCAAGCAGGACTCGCTGAACTACCTCGCTGCCGAAAGCGTCTACATGCGGGGGAGCCGAAGCGATGCCAAGGCGGCCATGACCCGCTACCTGCAATCGTACCCAAACGGGGCGTACAGCAGCGACGCCAACTACTACCTGGGACTCATCGCGGATGAGCAGGGTGACTACCAACAAGCCATGGTCCATTTTCGTCGGGTGGTAGAAGCAGGTAACGTGAAGTTCCTCGACAACGCGCTAATATACACGTCGGAAATAGAATACAAGAACGGCAACTACCGGCAGGCACTGGCCGATTACTCGCGACTAGCCAGCTCGGCCCGGAATGCGACGAACCAACAAATAGGGCAGATGGGAATGGTCCGTGCTCACGTACAACTGGGCGGCCATCATGAAGCGATACGGGCGGCAAACAACCTGCTGACCAACACGAACCTTGCACCGGAGACCGTCATCCAGGCACGCTTCCTGAGAGGGAAAGCATACCAGGCGGTAAACGAAGTGGACAACGCGATGGCCGACTTCCGCTTCGTGGCTAACGATACCCGCAGTATCCACGGTGCCGAAGCGCAATTCATCCTCGCGGACACCTACTACCGGTGGAAGTCGTACGACCGGGCTGAAGCACAAGTGAAAGAGTTCATGCAGAAAGGTACCCCCCACCAATACTGGATGGCACGGGCACTCATCGTGCTATCGGACACCTATATGGCCAATGGCGACGAGTTCCAGGCGAAACAGTACCTCGAAAGCCTCCGTAACAACTACCAGGGTGGTGAAGAGGATATCCGTCAAATGATTAACGAGCGACTTAATTGATGCCGGACGGGGAACCCTTTTAATAGGGAATCCTCTTCCCGCGAATAGTAAAGCATACAAAAACGACAACAGATGATGAGAAAAGTATATATCACCTTAATGGCCTTGGCAGTTGCCGTGGGACTGGATGCTCAAACACAGGACTCACTGCTGCGCCGCCAGCTGGAACTGGAGCGCGACTTCAACCCCACCCTGCTCGATGCCAACAAGATCACATCACTTCCTGCATTGCGGGAACCCACGGTTCAAAAAGCCAACACCAACTATTCCACCTGGGCAGGCAGGGTTACGCCCCCCCTGGAGATCGCGTTACCCAAGCCCGGGGAAATCATGACGGCTATCCCCTACAACACGAAGAAAGGGCACCTCGCATTTCACGCGGGCAACTATGCCAACCTCGACGGGCTGTTTGGGTACCGGCTGCTTGATAGCCAGGAACACCAGCTCGGCTTTACCTTCCTGCATAACTCGACCAACGGGGATGTGAACTTCGTGCAGAGCCCAATCCCGGAAGGGAATAAAGCCTACGCGTTGGATAACACGGGGCGACTGAAGTACCACCACACGGCCGAAAAGTTCGCCCTCGACATGCAGTTCTCCTATCTCGATTCCCGATTCAACTACTACGGGAACGACTTCGAGGCTGACCGCCATTTCAACAACGAGAGGCAACGATTGGGGGTGATGAACGCCCGTGTTGGTTTGGAGACAAAATCTCTTGAAAAACTGAACCTGAACGGGTTCGTCGACTTCAAGAACTTCTCGACCAAATTTGGGGACACGCTTACCGTGCCCGGTATTAAAGGAAATCAGGTGCACGCTCTTGTCGGTGTCGCCAAGCCATTCAAAGAGGGCGACCACAAGGTAGGAATAGATGGGTCGATTTTTGCCACCCTATACAAGGGCGACCTACGCAACTACTCGCACTTGAACGCGGCCCCCTACCTGCAACTGGGTGGGCTCAACTGGCACGCTCGATTGGGCGCGGACGTGCTTTTTAAAAAAAGGGGAGATTTTCAAGTAAGGGTGGTGCCTAACGCGGCTATTCAGTGGGGGGTAACCGACCGTTCGTCGCTCTACGCACGTATCCACGGAGGGTATGATCCCAACACCTACCTCTGCATGATGGAGGAGTCGCGCCACGTGGCCCCGTTTGGGAGCGTGAGACCCTCTTTCACCCTCGTGAGCCTGGAAGCCGGTGCAAAGATAGGCGAGATAAGTGGCTTTCGCTTCGACATCCTGGGAGGGTTCAACAAGACCGACGACGCACACTTCCTGCTGCTTAACGGCGGTCAGGCTCCGAGTGACGCGTCCAACCCGTTCATCGAGGTACTGCGTCCCGTGTACGCTAACCTCTCCCACTCCTTCATCGGTGGGGGGATTAGCACGAACGTGTATGCACCCCTACAGCTCTCGCTACGACTGAAAAAGAATTTTTACAAAGTGACAGACCTTACCATTAACGAAGTAACCATCAGCGACCCCAAGGCGTACAACAAACCAGGGATTGAACTAGATGTTCAAGGCACCTGGCAAGTGACAAACAGCTTGAAGTTCACCGCAGGATACCACTTTGAGGGCGACCGCTGGTCCTATTTCAATGGTGAGGAGGTCGAGATGGGTGTTATCAACGACCTCAACGTGGGCGCGGTGTACACGATCAACGATTCCTTTTCGCTCAACGTGAAAGCCAACAACCTGCTGTTCCAGCATTACGATATCTGGTATGGCTATCCCGCTCAGGGGTTCAACGCGTCAGGTGGTTTCACGTTTAGTTTTTAAAGCGCTTGCAAAACTATTTGATTTTGTGTACTTTCGCGCTGGTTAATTTCATCGTGCGACATCACGAAAAGAAAGTCAAAAAAGTGTAATACTAAACAAGGTACGGCAGAAGAAGAGCAGTACGCGACGTTGCGGATGTAGGGAATATTAAAAAGCATGAGCAAGAAACGCAATACAGCAAAGAAAATGGCCAAGGTAACCGACAAGTGGAACAAGCGGCGCATCGTGAAAGCCTTGTGGAAGCTGTTTGGGTTGGCCGTGGCCGTGGGCATCCTCTTTTTTGTCCTCGTCTCGACAGGTGCCGTTGGCTACCTCCCCGAGATTGAAGAGCTGGAAAACCCGATTGACAAGTACGCATCGCAAGTGATCACGTCCGACAACCAACTGCTTTTCACCTACTCGCTGAGCGATGAGAACCGCATCTTCGTGGATTACATGGACCTTTCGCCACACCTGATTAACGCCTTGGTCTCCACCGAAGATATCCGCTACTACTTGCACTCCGGTATCGACGTGATTGGCCTGGGTAGGGCCATGTTTAAAACCATCATACTTAACCAAAAAGGCGGAGGGGGAGGCAGCACGATCACCCAGCAACTAGCCAAGCTCCTCTATTCGCCCAGGGCCAATAACAAGATTCAGCGGGCGTTTCAAAAGCCAATCGAATGGGTTATCGCCGCCAAGCTGGAGCGCTACTACAGCAAAGATGAGATCATCAATCTCTACCTGAATAAGTACGACTTCAATTACAACGCGATAGGCATCGAGTCGGCTGCGCGTACCTACTTTAATAAGACGCCTGACGAACTACAGGTAGAGGAGGCCGCCACACTGGTAGGTATGCTGAAAAACTCCTCCCTCTATAACCCGGTGCGACGTCCGGAGGTGACCCGCGAGCGGCGCAACGTGGTGCTATCTCAGATGAGAAAGGCCAGGCACCTCACCCGGGCGGAGACCGATTCGCTCCAGCAACTGCCGCTCGACATCGATTTCAACCGATCAAGCCACGTCGACATCTCAGCGCCCTACTACCGCCAACATCTGGCAAAAATCATGATGGCCAAAAAGCCCGAGAGAAAGAACTACGCCACGTGGCAGCGACAACAGTTCACGGAAGATTCGCTGGCATGGCTAGAAGATCCCCTCTACGGGTGGTGCAACAAGAACCAGAAACAAGACGGTTCCTATTACAACATCTACACCGATGGGTTAAAAATCTACTCCACCCTCGATTCTCGCATGCAGCGGCATGCCGAAGATGCAATGACAGAGCATTTGGGCGATTACCTTCAAGACCTTTTCTTCCAGGAGAAGAAAGGAAGGAGCTACGCCCCCTACTCCTACGAGTTTAGAGGGCAGGTTGAACAACTGATGGCAACAGCAATGCGGCAAACCGATCGATACCGCATCCTTAGAAACGGGGGGATGAGCGAGGAAGAGATCCTGAAGCATTTCAAAGAGGAACCGGTAGAGATGAAGGTCTTTTCATGGGAACATCGCGAGGTCGACACAATTATGACCCCCTGGGACTCCATCCGCTACCACAACCACTTCCTCCGGTCGGGCTTCATGGCCCTGGAACCACAAACCGGGCACGTGAAGGCCTACGTGGGCGGTCCCGACTTCAAGTACTTTAAATACGATATGGTCTCCACCGGCAAGCGGCAGATTGGCTCCACCATCAAGCCATTCCTCTACACGCTGGCCATGGAAGAGGGCATAACGCCTTGCGATGGCATGATACACGAACAGGTGACGCTCATGACCGAGACCGGCGAGCCTTGGGAGCCGAGGAACACCCGCGAGGCGAGCGGCGAATTCGTGACCGTCAAGTGGGGATTACAAAACTCCGATAACTGGGTCACCGCTTACCTGATGCAGCAGCTCTCACCCTATACATTTGCCCGTATGCTGGAATCGTTTGGACTGAAAACCCCGGCCGACCCTGTGGTATCGCTGGCGTTAGGGCCAAATGATGCCTCGGTCTACGAAATGGTGGGCGCGTACTCCTCGTTCGTGAACAAAGGAATCCGCGTGGAACCACTACTGGTCACCCGTATTGAAGACTCAACGGGCAAAGAGGTCGCCACGTTCGTACCCAAGACGAGGGAGGTTTTCAGCGAGAACAGCTCCTACAAGATGCTCGATATGCTGACCGCCGTGGTGGATGGCGGCTCGGGAGGTCGGTTACGCTGGAGGTACAATCTCAAGGGGCCGATAGGCGCGAAAACCGGAACGACCAACAACAACTCAGACGGCTGGTTCATGTCGTTCACACCCGACCTGGTGGCCGGCTGCTGGGTGGGCGGGGATGATCCCACGATTCACTTCGACGGGATGGCATATGGACAGGGAGCGAGTATGGCACTCCCCGTCCATGGACTGTTTTATCAAAAGATTTACGCCGATCCCGAGTTAAACTACCGCGACGAAGGCTCATTTGATATCCCTGCCGGATTTGACCCCTGCCAAGGCTCACAACGCTACTCGCCCGACTTTTACCAGGAGGGGCAACCCATTATCGAGGAGGGGATCGACGACCTATTCAACTGATTTCACGCTCATCCGATACTACTTTTTGACCGCGTACCCAACCACCACAACCGCGTTTTCAGGCGTGGTACCATCGTACGCTTCCACCCCGTCACCCTGCAAGCGAAAAACAAATGACAGTCCCGAGGTCATACTGGTTGGTTCACCGTTAAGGGTAGCCGGTGTCCAGTCGGGCATCTGCTCGATTACCCGCCTAACCTCTTGACCCAACAAGGCGTTCACCTCCTCATGAAACCTCACGAAAGTCACTTTACCCTTGCTATCCACGCTAAAAACGGCAGACACTAGACCTTGAACGCCAGCCTCTTGGGCTTTCACCGGGTACCTGATATTATTGGCCATGTAACTGAACATTGCCCTCTCCCCACCGGGAAACTCAGCCGACTTCTTGTTCTCGTCAGCACCCTGCTCACCATCGCTTTTACCGGCATCCCCCGACTGACCATCCTGCTTGCTGTCATCGCTTAAAGAAAACTGTATGGGTATAGTGAAATAGACGTTGACCGCCTTACCTCTTTGAGTTCCCGGTTTCCAAGCGGGCATCGCTTCAACCACCCTCACTGCCTCTCCATCGAGGGAGGGGTCTACACCACGCATGACCTCCACGTTGGATACCTTGCCTGTCTTGGTAACCACGAAGCGGACGATAACCCTTCCTTGAATCCCGTGATCTTTCGCGATTATATAATCGAAAATTCAAATTGTACACAAATTTAAAACAAAATGCGCGAAAAACAAGTGGTGTGGTTTTGTTTTAATGGGATACTATCATGCCATTTAAACAGCATTTAAATGGCTTTAACCAGGTTGTTTTATGTTATATAACATGTTCTCTCGTTTGCGCGTCTCGAGTAAATAACATTACTTTGTTCCTGCTAATCTACATATATTCTTGGGCAAACAAATCTACCTTTGTTTAATCAAGATAAACGGCGGCGCCCGCTATGGTGGCGGCATGGAAACTACCCCGCAACCCTTCGCCCAGCGTATGTGGATTAGCACACCTACGGCGGGCGTTGCTCTTTTATCGTAATTCTTTTTAATATGCTAAACAAAAAGAATGAAGCCGGCATCTTACTGCCCATGACCGTGACCGAAGGGGTCACGGTGAACGTGCTGCCTAACCACGTTCACGAGTACCTGATGACAACCAAAGAGGTTGCGAAAGGGTATGGCGTAACAGAATACGCCATTAGAAAAAACAAGCTCTCTCTTTCAAATGAACTTGTCGAGGGCAAGCATTTTGAAATTGCCGTTACTATTGGTAACGGCGGGCTAAACATCCCACACAACGCTATTTTATGGACAAAGCGCGGCATCGTTCGCCTCGGCTTCACGATGCGGAGCGAACGCGCTAAGCTCTTTCGCGATTGGGCGGAAGAGTTGATCATTGCCGTTGATGAGCATCGCGAGGTATGCGCCACCGTGCCTGCAAGAAAACGAAGTACGGCAAAGCGCAATCACAACCGCCTCACGCCGGCTCGACTGGTGGACATCTTGGCGGACGTGTGCCGCATCGATGACAAAGAGCTCCGCTTGCGAATCACCGACAAGTTAATGGGAAAGGGGGTGCAAGATGGCCGTTGAATTCAAAGACGATCGATTCGTCATCACCGTGGTTACCAACACGAATCCCATCGAGAGCTGGTTGGAGCTACACGATGAAATACTTTACGTGCTTGGTAGTGTTGACGCGCAATTGCATGGAACGGAAACACCGTGGCGCATGCTTCATCTTTTATCGGATATGATGCCTGAGTTTGAAACGGCACTTAAAATGCACCCGAGGAAAAAGGGCTCGTGAAATAAAAGCGGGGTTTTCCCCGCTTTTATTGCTATTCCATTTATTTTTTAATACCTTTACGTTCAAAATCAACCAATTAAAAACGATTATTATGAAACGGATATTATTTTTACTGATGACCATCGCGCTTGCTTTTGTCGGCTGCGAAAAGTCTGACGGGAAACTTGACCCTAACGCCACGCTAAGCATCCGTCCCGCCGCCGGCGTGAAGCTGCGTTCCACGAACCCGGAACATCTCACGGCGCTGGAGATTGTTCAACAAACGACAACCATGGTTTTTATTCCCCCGACCACGAATCAGCCCGCTTACCGCGGCTTTTCAGAAGCACAACGGGATTTAAACCCTGATGACCCGAGACTGAAGATGTGGGGTGGGGACATTATCACCGCCGAGGGCATGCTTGTAGAGGACTTTATCCGCGCGAAAAACGTCGTGCTCACGATTGATTACAGGATAATTGACGGTAGCGACAGGATAGACACCATTGCCTACATTCCCAACAAAACGCTGCAGGACGCTTACGTTATCATCAAGCCAGCCTTTGATTCTGGCGACTATGAAGCCGTTTACCAGGTGTTCGATAACGCGTATCGTTTTATCCCGATAACCGGAACCGAGTACGCTGAATTGCAAAAGCAAGGGAAAAACTAATCTCGTTAACACTGTTTTGAAAAAAGGGGACGAAAAACCCCTTTTTTCATGCCCTCCTATCGTAAATCTTTATCATGAAGCCGGCGTTATTCGGCGTATCGTCGTCAGCCGTCACCACTGTTATTGAGCTTGTCGTCCAGTTTGTCACGTGTGCAAACCGCGGCGCGTTAATCGCATTCCCATCCGTTACCGCCGTGGCCTCTGGCACGAAATCATCTTTACTGCTGAACTCCCCGCCCTTCAAGGTTATCGTGTACTTGCCCTCCGAATCACGGTTGCCTTGAATGCATATGCCGGACATGGAGTGAAGCAAATACCCGTATTGGCTAAATCGCGCCACTTCTATCGGTACTCCCGGAAGGTTTATTTTCCCCCTGACAACCAAAAAAGGCGACCCGCTGTAGGGGTTGCTGTTAAGGTACAAGTACTTGTTGCTACCGAAAAATGACATGAAACCATCACGGGCTATCACTGTTTGCTCCCTATCCACCGTGAATTTCGAGGTCATGGTTGTCGCTCCCACGCTGCCGGAGCATGGTATCACGGCACCTGGCGGATCGGTCTGATACACGAAATCAAAGACAAGCTTAAGCCTGTAGAACCCTTTTGGAACACCATGGAGTTTCGTATTAATACTACGGTAATTCTCAGGGTTATCGGGGGCATGGGCAGTCACGAAACCTGCCGACGCGTACACGTTTCCTTGCGAATTGATGAGATAAAGCGTTGTACATGCTGATCCCACGACATAGCCGGTGAATGCCGGGCTACCAATGAGCGCGGTTATCTGTCCTGTAACGGTAAGCTCGGAATTATTCTCAACCACCTCGACGGAGTTCGGGAATATGTAAGAAGATTCGTTTTCGGTTAACGTTTTCCCCGTGTTGTTAGCCGTTCGAACGATCTCGGAATTGTTCAAGAGATTGGGTAACAGCGGAAGCGAGGCATCACTCAACTCGAATCTTATCTTCCCGTCTTCATCTGGTAAGTAAAGAGCCTTGTTTGCACCTATAACGAGTTTTCCGATAAAGCCCTCAAGGGCGGTGATGATCCCTTCTATCTCGGTATCGGTGAATTTCGAACTACCGTCGTGCCGTATGATCGCTTTCGCCGTGTTCGCGATAGCGCCCGCGTACGTTCCCCCGGCCCAAAACGCCGGCAGCGATCCATCGCCCTGAATCCCGCTAATACCAGCCGTTTCTATCGTGCTGTTCAAAGCCCGTAGTAAAAGGACAACGGCTGACACCAGCCCCCCACTGATCGTGGTTCCAAATTTATCCGTTACTGCGGCGGACTTGTATGTTTTAGCCACCACGTCCTCCATCCTTTCATCGAGGTATATTCGTGGGGTGCTCCAACCCAGACCAGCACCGGCTACCACGGCGCAAGAGGTTATCCAGATGGTTTTCACGGGTAGAACTATTGAAACGTACGCGGCGTCATCCCCGCTTGAGCCGCTTGAATCCTTCGCGTACTCGAAATCGATGAAGTGCTCACCCTTCGTGGCTATCGTGTAGGTGAGCGCCTCTGTCTTGGTACCTGAGATGTTCTTAAGCTCGTTTGAATAGGAGCTGTTGAAAGGGGTATCCAGCTTCGATATGTGCAGCTTATCGTAGTTCAGCTGCGACGATACCCTTGCCGTGACCTTGATGGTCACGTTATCCTGGTACGTCCTAAACCGCAACCTAAGCGCCGTTTTTTCGTTATGGGTTATCGTCTTGCTTTTCAGTTCCCCGTTCACCTGTTTAATCCATTCCCCTTCAAAATTCACGTCATAGACGTCCGCGTTGTCAGGGGAATCAGGTGTTGCGAGCCAACCTAAAGGATTGAGGTCTGACTGTAACGGCGTAGCTGGCCTGGTTTCAGAACGCTTGTAACGCATTAACACGCCATCGCCCGGGTCGCCATCTATTCCATCAACGCCATCAACCCCATCAACCCCGTTCTTCCCGGCATCCCCTTTGCGTATCTTTGTAAAAGTGATGACCCGTTGTACCTGGTACGCGCTATTCGTCGTGTAACTCCAGATCGTGAAGGTGAGGGTAACTGTGCCCGTGTCCTTTGTTAAAGCAGAGATATCGTTAACAACCACTTCGTTTTGATAGCCGGCTGGTAGCGTGAACCCATCCACGCCGTAAGTCGATACGCCGATACTATACTCTCCCCCGTTGGGGCCAACATCTGATGCTCCATGCCCAGTATATTCCAGCACGTTGCTCCCTCGCGAGAGAATGATTTTCAAGCCCGTGTTCGTGTAGGAAACAACGCTGCCATCGTGATCACATTGCACGGGAACGACATGCCTGCTGATATGGATCTCGGTGCCATCCGTGCCATCCGCGCCATCCCTGGCCTGTTCAAGTTCCTCGTATTCTCCATCCTTGTTAACAAACCGGATTTTCCCGGCGATAACCCCGTTAAGCAAGTCGAAATAAGAGGCCCCGTCCTGGCTTTCAATTCGATTTGTAATCACCCTGCCCGGGAGTATCTCCGTGAACCCGTAAAGCGTAGCGAACGATCGACTACCGTCTTTCCCCTCGCTGTTCAGGATGCCGACAAGAAAATGATAGCAACCCTCAATGTTCTCCATCGAGATAGCCGTTTCTGACAGTAGGAACGCGCCGGCAGGGCCTTCCTTTTCGCACTTCGCGTATAGATAATAGCCCGTTTCTGGCGTGAGCGGGGGCGACGTGTACGCCGTCATGTCCCAGAACTTGTAGTTTTTATTCGCTCCAGCCGTGGTGAGCGTGGTGATTCCCAACGTCATGTGCTGTAATATACCAGCAGGGGCGGTTAACTGCTTATTTCCCGGGTTAAACGAAACTGCATGGCTGACTTGAACCGGATTGGTCTTACTGTTCACGAACCGGAATTGCAAACTTTCGTCCCCGACAATCATTTGCATCGTTTGCACGGTGATGGGGTTTATCGACTTGTCGAAATCACCGAGCAGCGAATTGGCCAGCATCTCCATCGTCTCGCGCGCATCACGCCATTGGCGCTTCGTGAACCGGATAACTTCTTTTTTCGCCTCCTCGATAACCACCTCGTCGGCCTCCAACTTCGCCAGGCTGGAAGAGAAGGAGCCGGGGACGGGAGCGTTCGAAAGGGTAATCTCCGGCTTGTGCGGTTTATTCACGTAATTCTTTACCGCTACTATCCGGATGACCACGCCAGAAGGCTGAAACTGTTCGTCACTAAATAGCACGTGCCCCCCGGGAACGATCTTGCCCCCGATCTCGAGCCACCTTGACTTCGACCAGACGCCATCCAGTTCGCCGGTAAAGCGAAAACGGTCGGTTTCGTTTTCAATGAAGTAACGCACTGCTTCTCGGAACATGTCCCAGCTCGCGCCTGTCTGGGTAGCATCGTCAGATATATATGCTTGCGGTAGGCTGATATTGAAGATGGCGTACTTGTCACCCACGGTCGGGACGAACACCCCACCCGGCATAACAACACCGTCCAACTCCTGTGGGACGATCTTGAAGCGCCGTTCGGCGTGAATGTAGCCGGTAAGGTCATCCCTCGATTGTAAGATATCGAACTCGCGGCCAGCCAGCGCGCCAGTTTCAAACCTGATGATCGCCCTTTCACCGGCGATCCTGCAATCACGGTAGTTAAGCGCTTCCGGGATGGAGCTGTCTTTTACGTCATATAAATTATCCTCCTCGTTCACCACGATAACCTCGCTCACGGTACCGACACGCTGGGGGTAGATCTCCGAAGCATCATAGCTGTCCTCGGCCGCGTTGGTACCGCCGTCGCGGGTGATGTACATCCCGTAAGCGTCAGTGCTGTATGATTTACCGCCTACAACCAAAGTGGCGGATTTTGGTAACAACAGCGATTTACTGCCGTAAGTGGAAAAGTCGATGTTTCTTTCCCCTCCCTGGACGAACAACTTGCCCACGGGCTGCCTATCTCCTTCATTATAACGACCGACACCCGGCAGGAAGCCGTTGCCCTTACCGTAAGTTAACGCGAGTGGCGCGTCTTTGAACTTCTCGACTTTGCGTAAGTGTATAGTCTTACCCTCGAACTCGTATTCCGTCTGCCACTCCTGTGCCATGCGTCCGATCACATCAATACAGTACTCATGGTTGAACGAGAGCGCTTTATCCGGGGCATCGATGCAATCTCCAACGGCCCACCCGCAAGCGAGATCGTGGTCGTTAAGGCATGCTACAAGGTTCTGCAAGAACGTAACCGGCTTGGCCGTGAGAGAGAATTTCAGCCTGTACGGCTTCGCGCTCATATCTTTGAACTTGACAAACTTCAAGTACTCGCGCCAGCCGTGCAAAACGAGCGTGTACTCGTGTATACGTGCGCCGTGCTTCTTGAACTCCTGCGGTCGCCAGAGCGTGTAACGCTGTCCATCGAACATGACGTACGACAATACCGGTATCGAAACAACATACGGAAGCGAGAAGTTAAGCGTCAGCGAGTCGTCCGTCATTATGGAACGGTAGCGCACCGAGCTGTCGTCCACCTCGACGTCAACAATCAAGCTCCCTGTTTTATCGTAAATCTTCATGTCTTGCTATTTATTTGAACTAAAAGACGAACGTTCTCGTTACGTACTTGGTTTCCAGTATACCGTGTCAACGCCACAATATCCATTCCTTGCCATTATTTTCACGTTAATGGTTAATTTCCTCTTGTCAGTTAAGCCGGAGCTCGGGATGGTGAAGCTGTACTCGCTCAAGGAACTGGAAGTGACGTCTATGTTGGTGCTGTACGCTACTATGCCTCCTCTCATAACGTCGATGTAAACCCTTGCTGTTGTCGCTCTACCCCAGGCTGACAGGATTAACTCCTGCGTACCCGCCATGTCCTGGTCTATCTCGCCCGTGATGAAGCCGCCAAGGTTTAATTCTTTTTCTTGAAAACCCGTGGCGCTAACCTCGTAGCCCACGCCATCGGGCGGTCCTAACATCTCGGGGTATTTGGGAATATTTCCCCATAATTTCATTAACCCTACCTCGAGGTAGACGAAGTTTGTTGTGGGCCAAATCAGCTGCTCGCCAAGATGTATCTTATCAATCCTGGTATCGCCCAGGTGGACCTCGCTTATTTCTATGTTTCCCCTGTTTATCATTTATCCAAAATTTGGCTTCCAGCAAATGGCGTCTATTTCAAACGGAACCTGGCTGTAATAAAGAGATTCATATGCAATTGAGAAGTATAGGTACCTCTTTTGTGGTGAGTAGCTGCTATCAATCATAATGCTACTTTCAACAAGTTCGCTTGACACCGGTAGGATCAATGACGGTCTATAAGAACTTGATGCGTTTCTTATTTCAAACGTTAACTTGCATCCTGTATTTTGCGCTTTGCCTATCACGACCAGCTCTTGCATGCCTACCATATCCGAGTCCACCGAACCAGTCTTAAGACTATTTAGTCGTAAAGCTGAACCCCGTTTCGCCACTACGCTTTGACAAACGCCATCTGGTGGGCCGTGTAAGTTAGTAAGTGTATTATTTATGCTGGACACTATATATACCTTAAGCTCTCTTTCCCACACGATTACCCCCCCCCCGATAGATTTTGTCTACTTGAGCGTTACCCAGATAGATGTTGTCGATACCGTT
>JGI24710J26742_10000061_pt1:67500-81969 | contig 81969 bp, 75 predicted proteins | sample BioPla2DNA2_FD_26742 | JGI IMG/M metagenome (IMG submission 26742) | reverse complement strand
TTATTTCACCTTTTCAAAGGCAATTTTAGCTGCTTCAGCATTTTTCTCCCCAATTTTGCCGGGGAAAGTTTCTTTTATAATTTTAATTATTGAATCTAAAGATACTCCGCCAATTACTTTGGCAAAGGATCCTAACATCACTGTATTGACGATGGGCACACCCAGCACATCTAGTGCAATTCCAGTGGCATCAATGGTGTGTACTTCAGCACCACTTAATTCTAAATCATCTTTTGAATTTACAATCACTTTACCTCCTGTTTTAAGGCCAGATAATACATCAACGGCTTCAAGGAGTGTTGCGTCTAATACAAGAACATGATCTGGGTTATAAACTTGATATCTTCTTCTTATGGGTTTATCATGAATTCTGGTAAAAGCCATGACTGGTGCTCCTTTTCGCTCAGCACCGAAAAATGGGAATGCTTGACAGTATTTTCCGTCTTCAAATGCTGCTTTTGCAAGTATTTCTGCGGCAGTAACTGCTCCTTGCCCACCGCGTCCATGAAAGCGAATTTCGATCATAATTTACCTCCATTCCTCATAGTTAATCATTATAAATATACATATTATATATACATGTTGGTGGGAGTTTTTTTTAAAATATATAAAGTTGCATAGTCTATTTTTAAGATTATTTAATCATCATAGAGTATATTAACAAATATAAATTAGATATTTCTTCAATAGTTCATATAACAAGGCTTGAAACATGTTTAATCAAGTGATGTTCTCTTTTTCTAATCATTACATTTCATTTAGTCCAATGATTTTTTTTTCATATAAAAATTTTTTATCTTTATATACTTTTTAAATAATATGAAAGAATAGAATCATTTCCAAAAAAAATGAGTGGGATTACTCTAATGAAAATACTGATTATAACCGGTGAACTTGCAAGCCCCCTTGTACATGATGCTTCACTAAAAACTGATCACGACATCCGCGTGCATGTGGTTAACACACCCATTGCTGCTTTTTTAACACCCCAAAAAATTATTCAGGAATTGAGAACTTTACCAGAGAAGGAATTAAAAACCGTGGACATGATCATTACCCCAGGGCTTATACGTAAAGATATTAGTCCTATTACCAAAGAAATAGGAATACCCGCATATAAAGGATCTACTGACGCAGCTTACTTAGATATTGTCTTGGAAATGGTTGAAAATCTGGATTTATCCACAAAAAAGTCTGCCGACAAACTCATAGAAGAAGAACAACGAAAACGTGCTCTTAAATTTATTTCTGATTTTGAAGAAGATACTAAAAACAGGAAAAAACTCCTTAAAAAACCAGGAAATATATTAGTAGCTGATTTACCGGTGGGTGAAGATTTTCCTATGAGAGTGCTTGCTGAAATAGCCAATGCACCTGTTCTGACTCATGAAAAACTTTTAAAACGAGCAGAGTATTTCGTTAAATCAGGGGCTAATATGGTGGATATTGGAATGATCGCTGGTGAAAACATGGCATCCAAAATACCACCCATGGTCAAGCTTCTTAAAGAGAAATTGGATGTCCCAGTGAGCATAGACACCCTCCAATCTGAAGAAATCAAAGTAGCAATAGATGCCGGTGTTGACATGGTCTTAAGCTTGGACCATGGAAACTACCAAGATGTTTTGCCACTACTTAAGGATAATAAAATACCTGCAGTAATTTTACCAACTGATTACAAAAACGGATGGGTTCCAGAAAGTATTGAAGAACGGGTTAATTCATTAATTGATTTAAAAAAGAAGTGTAATGGGATAGAAGTTATTGCAGACCCTATATTGGATCCAATTAACAGTCGGAGTATGGTAGATTCAATAATTGCTTGTCAAAAATTTAAAGAAGAAGTTAAACCCGATTATTGTCCAATTTTTTTTGGAATTGGAAATGTAACTGAACTTCTAGATGTTGACTCTGTGGGTGTGAACGCCCTTCTTGCAGGGGTATCAATGGAGTTGGGGGCAAGCATTCTTTTCACCCCTGAAGAAAGTGGTAAAACTCTGGGGAGTGTTAAAGAATTGTCAATTTCCTCAAAAATGATGTTTCTTGCCAAAATGCAAGGATCCATACCTAAAGATCTAGGAATAAATCTCCTGGTATTTAAGGATAAACGAAAAGGAGAAGAAATTCAGGAAGAAATTGACGTTCCAACAATAGAAGGAATGGATAACTATGCTTTCACCCAGGATCCTGCAGGTAGCTTTAGGATAAAGCTAGTAGATGGGCAAATCATGGCTGTTCACTACCAAAAAATGCAGCCCACCATTGGTATTTCTGGTCAGAATGCAAAAGAAGTGTACCATGAGATTATTAAAAGAAAACTTGTCTCGAGGGTTGAACATGCTGCTTATCTAGGTCAAGAACTTCAAAAAGCTGAAGACTCCCTTAAACTTGGTAAAAATTATGTTCAGGATTTTCCAATTTTCCAGAAGTTCATGGAGTATTAATAATGCGTATATTGAAACAATGACCAACCATTTATACTACGAAATTATTTTGATATTATATTTAATAAACTTCCCAGTATAAGGGGGCTTATGACTAATACAAGGAGTAAAAATCAATGGAAAACTGCCATAAATGTGGAAACTCTCACACCATCATCAAAAGGAAGCAGTCAGGGCAGATACTTTGCCAGGACTGTTTCGTGGAATCTNTACAGGAAAAGGTTTTAAAAGATATTCGCAGGCAAAAACTTATTGAAAAAGGNGACAAAGTTCTTGTTGCCCTATCCGGTGGCAAAGACAGCGTAATGGTTCTTCACATATTAAACAATCTCCGGAATAGGCGAATCATAGACTTGGTGGCCGTAACCATTGATGAGGGAATACGCGGCTATAGAAATGAAGGAGTGCGTATTGCAGCCCAAAATGCTGATAAACTAGGTATTGAGCACCGAATTGTATCTTTTAAAGAATATGTTGGCCGTTCACTTGATGAAATAATGTCTGATTCAGATGATAGGAATGCTTGCACTTATTGTGGCGTTTTCNGGAGATGGATCCTTAATCAAGTAGCCAGGGAAGAAAACGCTACAAAGATTGCCACTGGCCACAATTTGGATGATGAAACTCAATCCATTCTTATGAATTACTTGGAGGGAAACATCCACAACCTCACCCGTATTGGAATCCGCTCAGAATCCAAGAATGAATGTTTCACTGTAAAAATCAAGCCACTTAGGGAAATTCCTGAGAAAGAAATTGCCACCTATGTGTTGGCATGTAATTTACCGGTTCATCTAGCTAGCTGTCCCTATGCTGGAGATTCTTTCCGTGCAAAGGTAGGTGTTTTTCTCAAAGAAATCAGCAAGGAACATCCTACTATAATGTACTCTACTTTAAGAGGTTTCGATAAAATTAAACCAGTATTAAGAGAAAAATTTTCACAAAAAAGTCCTATGGGAGTTTGCCAGGAATGTAACGAGCCGGCTGCTGATAAAATATGCAAAGCATGTAGTTTTAGATTGTCATGGAATCAGTGAGATGATTTATTTAAATACTACAAGAATAGATTAATTATTTCAATGTGATTGTGGTATGATTACATTGTTGAGTTAACATTCCTTAACTAAATCAGGATTTGAAGATATGCAAGTAACAGTTGTCATTGGAGAAGATGAAAAACAATTGGATATTGATGAAGGAAAAACAGTTAAAGATTTGCTTCAAATGATAGAAATACCNGTAGAAACTGTTGTTGTTAAGAAAAATCATTCAATCATCATTGAAGAAGAAATAATAGAAGACGGGGATTTAATAGAAGTAATTAAAGTAATTTATGGCGGATAAATCAATCCTGGACGTGTTTCAGTGGATGACTTTACTCTAATTGAACAATCAATTTCTCATCATTTTCCTTTAATCGGATTCCATAAAGATGGAATGGGCAAAAAATCCTATTTTTTAGTGGGAAATTATAATCCGGAAAGTTTCCAAGCACTGGCACAAGAACTGGCCAAACATGGTTTCATTCCTTTTATTAATCCAGAAGGCAATTATTATAAAATAAATATTGCCAAAAAGCCGGAAAAGGGCGAATCAAGGATTATTTTTAATATTATTCTTTTCCTAGCCACCATATGCACAACCTTATTTGCAGGGTATATTCTGGGAAAAGGGGACATATGGCAAGCTATTGCATTTTCTGCCTCTTTACTTGGAATTATAGGGGCTCATGAGACGGCCCATTATTTAGCAGCACGTAAACACGGAATAAGTGCTACTTTACCTTATTTTATTCCTGCACCAACTATAATTGGAACTTTTGGGGCTTTAATAAACGTTAAATCTCCAATACCTAATCGAAAAGCATTATTTGATTTAGGATACAGTGGTCCTTTGGCTGGCTTCCTAGTTGCTATCCCGATTATTTTAATTGGTCTGAACTTATCCACATTAGGTGTAAATACTGATACTTCCATGCTTTTTCTACCACCGCCTATAATGGAATTACTCACATTTCTGGCAGCTCCAACTGCAAGTGAAGGTCAGATATTACTTCTCCACCCTGTTGCCTTTGCTGGTTGGGTGGGGATTATCGTTACCATGCTAAATCTGATGCCAGTGGCTTATCTAGATGGTGGACACATAGTTAGGTCACTTTTCGGCCAAAATTTTCACAAAATTGTTTCAATTGGAGGGGTAGTGATAACTATCATATTGGGCTGGTATATTATGGCATTACTAATGGGGGTCATTTTCTTTTTTGGAAAAGGACATCCTGGTGCTCAGGACAATATTAGTTCTCTAGATGGTAACCGAAAAATAATAGCCGTTGTAATATTGATAATTTTTATCCTCTGCCTTTCCCCTGCACCTGTTAGCCTTTAATTTCTTAATCATTTAATAATTCTAAGGTGAAATGATGAAAGTACACTACGAATGCGCATCATGCTTTCTCAGACAAGCAAGAGAAGCTCTAGATCTGGCAACTGATGATGAAGATCTAAAAATGAAAGTAACAGAAATGATCAACCAAATTCTCTGTAAAAAATTTAAAAAAGGAGCAGTATCTAATCAGATTGGTACGGAGATACACCGTACTATCAAACGTGAAACTGAAAACCCTGATCCATACCATGATCTACGGGAAATATCAGACCAGATTGCAATTCAATTTCTACCTCGTGTAGAAAAGTTATTGGAAAAAGACAAATCCCTTAAAAATTATCTTAAAGCAGCGATTGCTGGTAATATTCTTGATTTTGGGGCTTTAGGATTAGAAACTGACATTGAAGAACTGGTCATGTCTACTATAGAAAAAGATCTGGCCATTGATCATACACCCCAACTGGAGACTGAACTTGAAAAGGCTAATACTGTTATTTATCTAGCTGATAATGTGGGTGAGATAGTATTTGATAAGTTATTAATTAAAAAGTTAGATGAATACAATGTTGAAGTAACTGTAGCTCTTAAAAAGTATCCCATTCTCAACGATGCTTGTATGAAGGAAGCATTGGATGTTGGTCTTGATGAAGTAGCAAGATTAACAACCACTGGAACTGATTCCATTGGGGTAATTTATCATGATCTTTCTGATGATTTCAAACAAGAATTCCAGGAAACTGATCTAATTATCGCCAAAGGTTTGGGAAATTATGAAGGCCTTGGTGAAATAGACCTCGGGAAAAAACCTGTCTTCTGCCTATTTAATGCTAAGTGCAAACCAATAGCACGGGAAACCGGTGTTGAAGTTGGAGATAATGTAGTTTTAAAATTAAACTAATTTAACTCCTTTTTCCATATTTTTTATATATTTTGTGGCTGAAATCTATTAAAGTAGATATATTAAATCATAAGTCCAATAAAAGAGTATGAACAAACATTCCATTAGTTTAGTATTAATTTTCATCGGATTACTAATTGTGGCAGTAATTGTTTCGAGTTTAAATAGTGATGAAACAAATAAAGACCCAAAATCGTCTATAAAATGGGACAATGATTATAATCATGCCATTCAAGTAGCAAAAAATACCCACAAGAAGATATTTATTTACTTCTATGCAGATTGGTGCGTATATTGCACACAGATGGATGATCTAACCTATGCATCTTCGGAAGTTAAAGAAAAATTAATGAAAAACTATGTATTGCTAAAACTGGATGTGGATGCAAACCCCCAGTTAAGTCAAAAATATCAAGCTTACAGTCTTCCTACCATAATAATCCTGGATTATAACGGCCGGGAAATAAAGCGGATCATTGGATATCAAAGCCCAGAACAACTATTAACTCAACTATAAATTATAATTTGATGGGACAATTCCTTTCTAATATACTAAAACATTTCAACCGATTTCAGAGGATAAAATGGAAACTAGTTACATACTGTCCTTTTTGGCAGGGATGGCATCAACCATCTCACCATGTGTTCTGCCTCTGATACCAGTTATTGTAGGTTTTTCCATACTCAAAAGAACGACTTTGGAGATAATATCTTTCAATTTAGGATTTTTCTTATTTTTTGCCAGCGTAACTATCCTTACCGCCATATTCACGGCGGCGATAAATTATTATCTATTATATTTCCGAATAACCGCTGCGCTGATCCTGGTGGTAACTGGAATTCTTTTAATTGCCATGAAAAATATGTTTAACTTGCCAACAACCAGCATCTTCAGCAAATCAAACTCTCGTAAAGGCATTTTAGGATCATTTTTAATGGGGTTTTTAACTTGTTTGGCTTGGTCACCATGTTTCGGTCCCTACGTGGTTGCAATAGCAACTTATAGTGCATCAACAGGCGATTTAAGTTTTAGTGTTATTAACATGACCCTTTTTGCCGGGGGATTTTCCTTAACAATATTCATAATGGCTATGTTAATGTCAAAAATCCGTTTTGATTTTATGATAAAGCATTCAGATTGGATTAGGATAATATCTGGAGTAATAATAGCCTCTGCAGGTTTATATATGCTAATGGGTTTTTTATAAAGTATCATATTGCGAATATATCCATGAATTAAGGGGATGATACAATGAAATTAGGTTTTATAGGATTCGGAGAAGTGGCACAAACATTATCTAATGGGTTGATAGACCACGGACTTAAAGTTTTAACGTGTACAGATGGAAGAAGTCATAAATCAGCAGAATCAGCAAAATCAACTGGTGTTTATTTATGTTCAACTTATTCAGAACTTGCAAAATCCTGTGATATATTGTTATCAGCTGTTATCCCTGCTGAAGCAGTAAATGTAGCNAAAAATGTGGGGAAAAATTTTAATGGAATTTATGTGGATTTAAATAATGTATCTCCTGCCACAATAAATGAAGCTTCAACTTACATTGCCGAAGGCTACACTGTTGACGCTGCCATAATGGGCAGCATAAAAAATGGATTAAAAACACCCATAATAGCTTCAGGTCCGCGTGCTGAAATTTTTGCTGAATTAAAGAATTATGGTATGAATATAGAAGTGATTGGCTCACAATTGGGTCAAGCATCTGGTTTGAAGATGCTTCGCAGTGCTTATACTAAAGGTGTTTCAGCCCTTCTTTTTGAATCATTTTATGCTGCTTTTCAGATGGGTTTGGATGAAATTTTATGGCGTTACCTCAGTCAAACTGAAGGATCAAATTTTAAAGACTCATCAGTTTCTCGTCTTAAAAGTAGCACATTACATAGTCATAGACGTGCTCAGGAAATGGAGGAAGTATCCAAATTTCTATCAAAATATGAAGATCCCCTGGTTACTCGTGCTACTANTGAGTTCTTCCATCACCTTCACGATAAATTGGGTTACATATCAGAAAAACCAACTGATTATAGAGANGTATTTCGGAAATTTAAGAAAAATAGCTTTTAAAGGGGAAAATTAGCTATTGTACAATAGTAATAATTATATAGGATTTATGAAAATAATATACTATATATAAGGATAGACATCAGCAGTGACATATGAAAACCATTTATTGTGGATTTTAAATGGATTTGGTTCAAATGCCTGATCAAAATCATGTAAAAGAATGTCAGGAGNACATAAAGAAACTTGAAGGTAGAAAAGTGATGAGTTGCTCCTTTAAAGCGTATGAAAACAATTGTTGGCGTTTTTATATTGTCACGGATAAGGGCAAACTGGTGATGACCTTCTGTCCTAACTGGGCTTGTCCAGTGGTGGAACACCATGAAGCTCACCACGATGATGTTCCAGAACACTAAAACGGAAATAAGTTCTTATTTTATTAAATTTTCCATCCACTAAAATGGATGATGATTATCAGCAAACTTCATATCCCTACTTGTAATTTGATTCTCCAACCACTCTTTTTCTTTACAAGTTCTCCTCGAAGGGGAATTACTTGAGAATCAACTAATAATCGCAGATAGGTGGCCATTTTACCCGATAATTTTAAGGGACTTTTAACTTTACGACCAGGGGGTTTCAGCTCACAAGCCAACACACCTCTCTTATCTACATAAAGATGAGCTTCCATCCCTTCTTTTAATGATTCAAGTTCAAAACGTCGAAGATGAAGCCCAGCTTCAAAGGAATATTGTGGCTTATCTTTTGCTCTGGATCCTTTGCGGAATTTTTCATGGGCTTCAGAACTGGTGAGTCCTTTCTCCACCATGGAAGCAACATACCACGCCCTTGCTATAACTTGTCCCATAGTCTGATCAGGAGGGATGATGCCCTGTTTTTCATAGTCAATAATAAGTTCATATATTTCTCTACGGCTAACATCTTCTTCCACACAGCTAAGGGCTAACCTACTCAACACTGGACCGTAACCAGCTTGGCGCAGTGAAGCCCATACTTGATTTTCTGCTTGATACCATCGTCCCTGGATGATATGCTCCACAGCAGAAGCATTTAAATGAGCAATTTTCAGGAGTTCATGGCGGGGGCTGGTGTTCAAACGGTTAAGTACAACTTCAAGGTTCCTTTCACAGGGTATGTTTCCTTCTTCTATCTCATCTTCTAAAATATTAATAGTTGAATCAGGTAGAACTTTTGCCACATTTGGGGTTATCTTTAAATTATTTTCCAGAATCTCTCGACGGATTTGTCTACCTGATATTTTTTCTCCTTTCACTTTACCTTCCGGTATGAAATGAAATTTCATTTTTCGTTTGAATCGCAAGTTAAGAAACTCGTTAACTGCAAACCATCGGATCACATTACGATTAGGTAAGTTGCGAGGAATGCCACTGAAAATACCACGCTTAATGAAACTAGCAGCGTATTTTTTAATCCGAGCAGGGTCGACTTCAGTCGCATCCACATAATCAGTGACACCATCTTGGATCATCAGAGCAATCCTTATGGGAACGGTGTAGGCCATGGTGAGCCTGTGATGCAAGCCTTCAATGGGCACTATCCTATCAGCCCCAGCTTCAAGGGCCATCTTGCTCCTTGCCTCAAATTTGGTGAAAAAAGGGGCGTGATTGGCACTGTAACCTTTGTTAAGGTAAATCACCACTTGAGTATCTTTTTTATCAGCAACTTCTCTGGCTTTCTGGATGAGATCAACATGTCCCAAGTGAACTGGATCAAAATCAGCGCTTATTCCTATCAATTAATGTTCACCTTTTTTTATTTCAAAGCTTATTTAATTCTTCAATTCATGTATTTTATTGTTTAATCATGTAATTGTATNTTTATTTTATAGAAAATATATAATACTTCTAAATTTCTCTTTAAATCGAATAAATTAATCTAATAATTGCCAATTATTTAAAAATATCACTATTTTGGAAGATTATATCTTATTGTATCCTATAAAAAATTATTAACTATCTAAAAAATATCTTATATTACATAAAATTAATCTCAACAGCATTTTATATATTGAAGGAACTGAGAGAATGGAAAAATTTGAACCTTTTGAAAATTATTCACAAAAATACGATGAATGGTTTGATAAAAATAGTTCTATTTATGAATTAGAATTACAAGCAGTTAAAGAGTTGTTACCTGAAAGTGAAAATAGTATTGAGATTGGTGTTGGAAGCGGACGTTTTGCAGCGCCACTTGGTATTAAATTAGGAATTGATCCATCGAAAAAGATGGGCAAACTCGCTGAAAAAAGGGGTATAAAATTTATTGAAGGAGTTGCTGAGTCACTCCCATTCCCTGATTCCCATTTTGATTTTATTTTAATGGTAACTACCATCTGTTTTTTAGATAATATTAGTAAAGCGTTTAAAGAAGCTTATAGGGTGTTAAAACCTGGAGGTTACTTAATTGTTGGTTTTATAAATGCTGAAAGTCCTATGGGCAAAATGTATGAAAAAAATAGAAATGAAAGCACTTTTTATAAAGATGCAAGATTCTACTCAGTAAAAGAGGTTGTTTCATATATGGAAAAGGCTCATTTCAGAGATTTCAGGTTCAAACAGGCAGTATTTAAAGTGGGGGAAAAATTAAAAGATGTTTTTTCTGTGAAAGATGGATATGGGGAAGGATCTTTCATTGTTGTAAGGGGGCATAAATAGGGATTACTTTATAATTTCATCCCCGAATTCACCAGTTTTAATTTTAACATTATCTAAAAAAGGTTTTATTTTATTAGCAATCTTGAGAAGCTCTTTTCGAGTGGTGTTGGGTGTGTTTTGAAGTTTTTCATCTAAAACGGTACGATTTCTAAACTGTTGAATTGTATACAGATCGCAAGTAATTTCTTTGGCGATTTTTTCCATATCTGTTGGATTCATTAGGGATGGCACGTAGGTAGTTCTGCATTCAAGGAAACAATCTGAATCATAGCAAAGTTCCATGCTTTTTTTTACTAAATCACCAACATCATCACCAATGATTTCTTTATATGCATCGAAGGGTGCTTTAACATCTAAGGCAACGTAATCTACCACACCAATAATTTTTTTAAGCTTTTTTGGATAACATCCATTGGTGTCAAGTTTGGTCTTTAAATCATAATCATGACAGCACTCTAATAGTTTTTTGGCATCATCACTCTGCAAGAGAGGTTCACCACCTGTAATAACCACTGCATCAATAAAATCACTTGAATCTTGAATTATCCTATATAACTCTTTTAATGGAATATCTTCCCCTCCATCCACATCGATAAGTTCTGGATTGTGGCAGTAGGAACATAATAGGTTACATCCTGCAGTGAAAAACACAATGGACATATGACCTGGAAATTCCAGAGTTGATGTGATATGGCCTCCAATTCTCATTTTTTCAGCATCCAATTTTAAAATTTAATCCATTGTAGCGTTATATTTTTCATAATGTTTACATTGATTTAACAGCAATAATTTTTTCTAAGGATAAAAAATACAATAATAATAAATATATATTCATAATATGGGTGTCATTATATAAAAAAGATATCAATAAAGTGCTAAATGTATTTATTCAATTGTTACCAAGAAAACTGACGATATATATATGGGTAACGCAGATTTTAAAGTCACATCTAAAGGTAAATATATTATTGGAGAAACAATTTCATTTGAAATTTATTAGGTTAAGTGTACAGTGATAGTTACCTACCAAAATGACAATTATGTAAAAGTAAGTGAGGAAAGTGAATTGAAGATTTTTTTGGTGGAAGGGTCATGTTGAGGTTACTTCCATAAACTTCATACCCGAATTGTGATGATAGCAAAAACGTGAAAAAGGCCCAAATGTTAAACTACTGGATGAGATACATTAATATTATTGGATGGATTTAACATGGCAAGGGATGATGAAGAAGCACTGGAAAGAAAATATGCTGAAGAAGCTTTAAACAGGAAAGCAAAAGCAGGAATACATGCTGATGCTTGTACAACTCCCCTTAAACTGTTTAAACACTATGTTAGAAAGAAACCCCTGATCAAGCAAGTTACATGTAAAAAGTGTGGGAAAATTTTCAAAACAAATCGTGACACTCAGTTATGTTTTAGTTGCGAAAGAAAGAAAAATTGAAATTCGGGTAAATTATATTATTCTGGACTTATCCAAATTTAATTTCATTTATTTCCTGAAATATATTTAAAAAAACAAAAGCAATCCCTATCACTCAATTAGGATTATGTATATCAAATTAATCAACATATTAACTGGTTCCATTTGAATAGGGTTGATTTCCAATCAATCTAAGTACACAAATCTAATCTCTTAATTCTAATTCAGTTATCATTTGTTCTTTAGTTTGGTTATTAGGAATCATGTAAACAATGCCATCAATGGTTGTCCAATTTCCTGAAATAATAGCAGTTTTACTATTATCTAGGTTAAAACCTGAAAAAAACTTTTCTAAAACTGTTATTTCAAGAAGGGGAATATTGGTATGCACATTACTATTTAATTGATTAAGAACCGACGGTGCTTTGGCAAGGTTGTTTGGTTTTAAAAATTCATCTATTATTGCTTTGATTATTTTTTGGTGCCTTATAACTCTTCCAACATCTCCTTGTGAGTCAAACCTGAATCTAGCATAAGCTAAAGTTTGGTCTCCATTTAATTTAGTTAAACCCTTCGCCCCGTTGAGTTGGCTAATTTTTGCAGATTCATTTTCATCAATATCAATATATATTCCACCTATAGTATCCACTATGTTTTTGAATTCTTGAAAATTCACCAAAAGATAATAATCTATTTCAATACCTAAAAATTCCTCTACAGTATTTATGGTCACGTTTAACCCTCCATAGGGATAAGCAGAGTTAATTTTGTCAAGCCCTCTTCCATGAATTTTCACACGGGTATCACGAGGAATTGATAGTAGAGATAGTTTTTTAGTACTTTTATCAATAGAAATAATGGAGATAGAATCAGTATTACCCGGATGTTCCAAATCTCGAGCATCAACACCTAATAACAATATATTTATTTTATCTCCAGTGTCTTTGGTAATCGGCACAACCAATAAAATGAATAAAGCCAGCATAATTATAAAAACAATTATTCCAAAAATTTGCCATTTTTTCATAATCATAAATATCTCCAATTTGGCATATTTTTTAGTTTAGCATTTTTTCAAGTCTGCAAGAACATCATTTTTGTCTGAAAGCGTTAACTGGACATTTATTAACATCCATATTTCCTGGGATTTCCTGCCCAAAACAGTTTCCTTTCTCCTCATCAATTGGTTTATAAAATTTGCATTCACTACATTGGGGCATTATTTCACCATTAAATTCTTTTAATAACATTTTTTTTTAAAATTAACGATTTTTTAGAAGGTTAGTGGTTGACCTGGTCACATCAGAAAATTCAAGATCTGCTTTCCATTTAACCTTACATTCACATTCAAATTCTTCGGGAATGGTTTGATTAATATTAGATTTAATTATTGCATCTTTTAATTTTGAATTACATTTTTTACAATTGAATGGTCCTCTCCTGGTTCCGAAACCAGCAGTATCCATTATTACAGGTATTTTAACAGTGTTTTTAACTTTGCGGATAATTTCTAGTGTACTCCATATCCATGGGGGCTGATATGCACCACGTCTCCATAAAATTTCCATCAGAGTTCCTTTATGAATGGTGGAGGGGCAGAAAGACACCCTACCTACTCCTGCTCTTTCAGCGTACTGGGCTGATTTCACAGCATCATCAATTGCATCTTTTTCAGACGTTAAAATAGGTTTAACAAGTAAATAAGCCTTAACACGCACATCAAAATCAGATTTCAACTGATTTATAACTTCCATGGCTTTTTCAAAATCTTTCCGAGCAAAACCTTTGTTTATTTTGTTGATCCTAATTTCATCATCTGCACTTTCCAGTCCAATGGCCACTTCTAATATTTTACCCGGAATCATAGAACAGCAATCCCTCAGCACATCTTCATTAACATATTCCGGTCTAGATTCAACTACAACTTCTTCAACATCTTCGTATTCATTAATAATTTTTAAAATCTCTTTTTGGGCATTTTTAGGTATTTCTTCAGTATTTAAGAAACTGCCAGACACGAAAATCTTAATTGAAGTAGGCACATGAATGTCCTGTTTTTGCATTTGCCTTTGGAAATGTTCTTTGAAGATTTTCACCAATTCTTGGGAAGAAACCTTTTGGAGAGGAGAATCCGCGATGTAACTGCACATACTACAACCTCCCAAACCTGCTAGTGCCCATGCACATCCTGGTGTAGGCAGAACTATGAAAATAGACTTGCCAGGTCCGGAGTATAGAAGATCATCTCCTGACCAACTGGCTGCCAGTTCGTGTGGGGGTCTTTTATCTACTCTTTTAAGGGCTTTTCTTCGTATTTCAGGAAGCAAGTTACCAAGGGGTTGTGTTGTGTTCATGTGGTTAAAGTTATAGAATCCTATTAATATATTAATTGTATCAGAAATTCTTGTGAGATGCCCATATTATTTTAGGTGAGAGAACTGGTAAGAAAAATTCAAGTTCAATCAGTGTTAAATAAACAGAAATTTGTTGATGATTGGTTTTTATCAAGTTACTCTATAAATCCATATTCCAATTGTTCTTTCAATTGCGTTTACTGTTACACCAGAGGAAGTAAGTATGGTGAACACCAAGTTCCAAGTCTG
>JGI24710J26742_10000061_pt1:0-57500 | contig 81969 bp, 75 predicted proteins | sample BioPla2DNA2_FD_26742 | JGI IMG/M metagenome (IMG submission 26742) | reverse complement strand
ATAAAACATCATCAACTGAAGTTTTAATAAGTTGACCACCAGTGCCGGATACTATTTCTTCCAGTGATTGTGATGCAACTATTGAAGACACGACATTACCATTGGGATTATCCTGAAGGATATATTTAGCAAAAATACCGAGCACAGTCTGTTCTCTGATCATGTTCCCATGATGATCAACGAAAACTACACGGTCAGCATCATTATCTAAAAGAATACCCATATCTGCACCTATTGCTGTGGTCAGCTCAGAAACTAATGACATTCTTTTGGGGTTGGGTTCTGGAAAATCCCCTGCTGATTGGCCAGAAACACTGCCTATTAACACAGTCTCGCAACCTAATTTATCCAAAATCCTTGGAATAAATGGTTTAGTAACTTCCTCTTTATAGTCTAAAACCAAAAAAAATCCCTTACTTTTTATGTTATCCGTGTCAACTTGTTTGAGAATGGCTTTCTCGTAAAAATCTCGGTATTCATAAACATATTGCAAATTTCCTATCTCATCCCAGGTCACACATTTAGGATGTGATTGCAGGGGAATTTCATGGTCACTGAATATTTTAATATCAACATCTTCAGGTCTTAGATGAGATTTGCTAATGGTGATTATGGCTGAAGCGTTATAATAATCCTTATTATAATGTATTACAGGTATGGGGGCAATTCCAAATTCAATAACATCTGCACCGGCCGCCATCAGCCCAGTAGTGATTGATCTTTTGATCATTTGGGAAGGAACATTGATATCCCTACCCACCACCACATTCTTCTTAGGGCCGACAAAATTCCCTACAATCACGCCTAAACGTGAAGCAAACTCATTTGAAATCTCTGTATTCACCACACCCCTGATATTTTGGACGTATTTAGTCATCTTATCCCCCATCCTTCCATGTTTCTGTGAAAAAGTTTATCTGATCATCCAACAATGGGATAATCAGAGTCAACTATGGATTCTGGTAAAATTACAGCACTGTTGTAGATGGATCTTCTTGATTTAACTCGGCTATATGATCCTAACTTTACATTGCTCCCTAAAATTGCACCACTTTCAATAAAACTTCCCCTTTCAATTGTACAACTTGAATCTACAATGCAATCCTTTAAGTATGAACCCTCCTTGACTTTGCTATCTGGGAAAATTACAGAGCCTTTAACAGTAGTATTTTTTTCTAAATGCACATTATCTCCGATAATTGTGTTTTTACCTATCACACAGTTTTTTTCTATAACACAATCAGATCCTATGACTACCGGTCCGATTAGTCTAATCTTATTTTTGATATCAGCACCTTCACCTACCCACATATCTCCAAGTCTCCCCACTCCTTCGACTAATTTTTTACCATAAGGTTCTGGCTTGATTTTTCGGTTTAAAACATCATAGTTTGCTTGAAGATATGTTTTGGGTCTTCCAAGATCATTCCAATAACCTCTATGCACGAATCCATACATTCCTGCTTTTTCTTCTAGTAATTGAGGGAAAACGTTATTAGAAAAGTCAGTTTCTCTTTTATTGGTTATGTAATCCAAAATTTCTGGTTCCAGAACGTAAGTGCCAGTGTTGGCGATTTTGCTGAAAACTTCATGGGGTGATGGTTTTTCTAAAAATTTAATAATTTGATTGTTATCATCCAGCACTGCGATTCCATACTGACTGGGGTCTTCAACTGGGGTCAGTACCATGGTGGCAAGAGCGTTGTTTTTTTTATGGAAATGTAAAACTTCGTTCAAATCCACATCTACTAGTACATCTCCACTTAAAACAAAAAAAGTATCATTTATATGTTTACTTGCCTTTTTCACTCCCCCGGCAGTTCCCAATGGATTTTTTTCCACAGAATATTTAATATTTAAATCAGGATATTTTTTTTTAAGCAGTTTTTTGATCTGGCTTTTTAAATAGCTTAAAGTGACTACTAATTCATTAAAACCAGATTTTTTAATTTTTCCAACAATGTATTCGATCATAGGTCGGTTAGCCACGGGGATCAGTGGTTTTGGACGGGATAAAGTAAGAGGACGAATCCTACTACCTTTGCCTCCAGCCATCAAAACTGCTTTTATCATACTATATCACGGGCAATCCTTGTATTGCCTCTTCTACACCTTTATTATGTTTTTTATGATACATATAAGGTGTGGTGAAAAAAAATGTTTTTTACAGTTTGTTTAATGTTTTAAGGTATAATAATAGTTAATTTAGTTAAATAGCCATTGAAAGAATTTCAGCACTTCATCCACGCCATTAACAAAATAAGTAGAGTCTTTTTTAACGGTGGAGGGTATTTCACTGGAGAGCACCAAAATACTTGATCCTCTAATTTTCCCTTCATTTTGCATTTGTTTGAGTTTATCAAATGCATCAAGGTCAGTGATATCATCTCCTAAATAAATAATTTTTTCTAAACCATATTCTTCAATTATATCATGGAGAATAGTACCTTTATCACAACTTATTGGAGGTTTAAGCTCCACCAACTGACGTCCTTCTGAAATATTCAGTTTTTTACATTCAGGATCACCATGGAGGGTTTTTAAAATTTTTTCCCGAGGATTATCTGAGGGGTTGGATAGACGGTAGTGAATAGTGTAACAAATTCCTTTATCCTCAAATATCAGGCCCTTCATACTGGAAATATCTCCATTTTTCAGTTTTTGACCAGTTTTCTTGATTACCGGGATATATTTTTCAACATCCGGATGCTTGGATAGTTTACCATCTTTTAGAAATTCCATTCCATGGTTTCCTACGTATAGGAGTCCTTCTACTCCCACCATTTCCCTTGCGTTTAAGGCAGATCTTCCGCTAATCACTGCTACCATCGAAAATTTCTCCTTTAATTTAACCAACATATTTTGCATGGCTTTTGTGACCAATGCTTTTTCTGGAGTAGGAGCAATTTCACTAATAGTTCCATCAATATCTGTAACAATAGCAGTTTTAGGATCATTTTTAAAGATTTTAAGGTCTTCTAGATTATCAAAAAGATATCTTGACAAAGAATTCACTCCCAACCTCATATCTAAACTGAAATGACAATTATGCCTCGATAAATATGCACATCATATCATATTCTGCTAAAAAACATCTTTTAGGATGTTGATTATGTTGTAAGGGTCATTTGCCACTACTGAACTTCCATAAAGCTCCATACCACCCATATCTGCCGTGGATTTCAGGAGACTTCCACGGTCCACAATACGGGTAATATGTGGAAAATCTTCTTTTTTATTCAAAGAAGGGCTAGATATTGATAGATTAAAACTAAAAACTCCCATAGACTCAATAAAGCACTTTAGAATTTTTAAAATAGTTTTTTTTGATTTAACATCCTCAAATGGATTTTTAGAGATGATGATTACTTCTTTTTCCTTTAAAGGTGTGATGTTGGCAAAAAAACGAGTATTTCCATTTTTATGAGAAAGTCCCAGTGAATAGTGGACTTGGTAAAGATCATTAAAAAAATCAGTGCCAACTTCTTTTTTATAATTATGGTATGCTTTATGGAGTGTTTCCACACCTGCATATGGTTCTTTGCTCATGAGGATTTGGCAATGACCATGTATTTGAGAGGCCCCAGCACGAGGCATGCAGTTCCAGACAAAAAAAGGGAATACAAATTGAGGATGGTTATGGTAAACCTTTTCAAACCATGTGTAACTGGTTTTAAGGTAATCATCAAATTCATCCCAAGAGAAGTTGAGAGGATTATGATCTTTAAATATAACTAAACTGCTCCAAACATCATATTTTGCTATGTTAGCAGCTGTAATTGAATATTTACCTATTATTCGTCCGAACTCATCTTCAGGGGTGTATTTTTCTGCTTGGCAGAAATCACATCCTTCTTCTGATTCTTTAATTAATTTCAGAACATATTTTTTTTCTTTCTCAAGATCGGCCCCTCTAATCCCAGGACGATCAGCCCTTAACGAGTTAAAAAGAGTGCTTTCACCAGTCCATTTATTGGTTATTTTAGTGATTTTTTGTTTTTCAATTCGTTCAACTACTTCTTCAAGTGTTTCAATGATATTCCCAGTGGCATCACGCCTTCCGAAATAATTTAATACTTTACTTTGGAAAGAATCAGGGATAATTTGGCGTCCGATTTGTGAATCGAATTTGTAAATTCTTTTAAAAAGACAATAGGCTGATTCATCTGTTCTACGTAAGTATTGAACCCTTTTGTCCAAATCTGACATTGAATTTATATCATCCAACATATAATAACCGCACCCAAATCTTGTATTGCTGATCAGGGGAGTTGACGGAATTATTCAAGCACCAAACTTAAGTTCTTTATAATAATATTGTTTTTTACTGATTTAATTATTGATCAGTCATCTCCCATTATAATGTGCTTTAATAAAAAACTAATACTAGGCCTATGAAATATTTATCAATGAGTCTAAAATGATTATTTTATCTTTTATGGGGAATAACTTGTATTAAGGTGGGACCCCTGCTGGATACCAATAATAATAGTATAATAATGATTAATCTGTAGATGTAAGGGTAAATTTTGATTTTTTATTCTAAAATGTTTGAAGGTGAATGTATGGAGGGGCTGCATGCAGCCCAAACATGGATGATATGAGCATATTTCAAATAAACGTAGTTTAAAAAAGGCCCAATAACACAAATTAACATTTATACATTGGGGTTGGGTGTTATCACTTAAAAAATTCTTGCCCTAAAACCTCTCCAACATCTTTCCATAGATTTCCTTCAACTTACCCTCTGATCTCTCATAAACCATCCTCAAAATCAACTCCGGCGTACTACGGGCAAAATAATTCATCCGAGGGGTCCGATCCACAATCAAGTTATATTCATCATCCAAACCCTTAGCTTCGATACCATCCACCCTTACCTCAGTATTTTTAAGAATTTCCCGAGCCATATGGGTAACGATAATTGCAAAGGATTTAGAATCTTGTATGAAATTAATGAAACTGGAGATGATTTTAACAGCAGCTTCAAGTTCAGTAATAGCCTCCAATTCATCAAGAAGTATTAATTTTTCCTCATCCCTAACTACTATAGGCATAAATGTGCTTAAGAATGATTCAAACGCCCCTGCATCAAGAGAACGCTTTTTGCTGAAAAAGTAAAGTTCATCTACTAGTTTAACACTGGCCTCTTTGGCACAGACTGGCAACCCCATTTGACTCATAATGCTGATCTGGGCCAAAGTTTCCAGCAGAGTGGTTTTACCTCCACTATTGGCTCCAGTTAATAAAACCACATTTTCCGGAGATTTTAGGGAGTAATTAATCCTCTGAACTTTAGAAATATCTTTAAGTGCTAAATTCAGATGTAAACCATCCTTAAAATAAAAACCATCACCTATGCTTGGTGCATGCAAATCATAATAATGTGCAAAACAGCCCAAAGTGAACTGGTAGTCAAATTCAAGTATTTCACGAATTTCAGATTCAACATCACTTTTAAGTTGTTCAAGCTCAACTGCGGCATTTACTTTTTTTTCAAAGAATTCAACTCTTTTTTTCCCAGTTTCCTGCTTTTTCACCCTTTCTAATTCTTGAAAGTCTATTTCTAGAGGATATTTCTGGATGAAAGGATCAAAAATAACGCCGGTATCTTTTTTAATATAATCCATGGCTTCTTTTAAGATATCGTCGAAAATTACTTGAATCTTAGGCGGCATGTCCTTATTTAAAAGGTCAAGAACTTCTTCACCTGACAGATCCACATTTTTTATAGCTTCTTTCAACTTCTCATCTGCAATATCTTTGGCCTGATTCACTGCAATGTCGAAATCTTTTTCATTTATTTCAGAGGACTCAAGAGAGCCAAGTATATTCAAAACTTCTCCCAGAACAGATCCGTATCCCAATATTGTTCTAATCTTCAGCACATTTTCCANGAGAACCTTATTGTCATAATAATATGATAAAACAGTTTCCGGGACAATTTGCAGATCTTCAGCATCTGCACCCACCATAACCATGTTGGATGTTTCATCCATTTCCAGAATACCATCTCTATATACGTAAACCACCAGTTCGAACTCTTCAAGACTTCCAGCTTCTTGGATACTGAGGATCTGTGCCTGTTTGTTAAGACCACGATCCATTAAACCGGAGTAATCTTCCTTGGATTCAACTAGAATGGCTTTTGATGTATCATATTTTGGTTTAGTATTCACAGCATAGTCAACATTTTTTAAGAGTCCTCTTAAAGTATTGATGGGGAGACGATTTGCCATTTTTTTGGCTTCCATAACTAAACTCATGTTTTCCTGAATCTTCCCCATATCTTTACCAGGACTAAGGAGTAAAATACGGTTTTTAGCATATTCAGTGTTGGCATAGTTTATAATGGAATGAATAATTTCCTCGTAAATTTGGATTGCCCTTTCTGTTTTTAAAAATTCTTCAGTAGGATTTCCAAGAACAGTATTAATGATTTCTACTGCACGGCGTTGGCTAATTCCTTCCATATTTGCTAGTTGGTAGACTTCGTAATTGCGTGCTGCCTGGAAGAATTCTTCCTGAGTTCCGAAATGGTTAATTATTTTTGAGGCTAATTTATCCCCTATGCCTTTAATATCATGCAAATCCAATTTATCACCGTACTTTTCATCAGATTCAGCATATTGAACTGAAAATAATTCATTGTTAATTTTATGTATTTTGGCACTGATTTACTATGCTCCTTTAGAATATAAAGATTTTATTTTGAAAACTTTTACCAAGCCGAATATTTTCCAAAAAATCTATATCTAAAACTATTTTTTTAGGATCAAAGCTAATAACTAAGATTAAGTTTTAATGTAACCCAAAACAATACATCTTATTACTGGAACCAGTTTTTAATTAGGGAATGATTTTATGGAGTTATTTACATATTTGACAATTCTTCTAGTTACTGGTGCATTTGTAGGCTTTACTTCTGGCCTTCTGGGGGTGGGGGGCGGTTTTATAATGGTTCCCATCCAGTTTTTTCTCCTCACTTTAATTGGTATTGTTCCAAGCACTGCTTTAAGAGTGGCGTTTGCCACCAGCTTGGCAGTGATCCTCCCCACTGCTTTAAACGGTGCATGGGGGCATTGGAGACGTGGTGCAGTCCAAATTAAACCAGCAATAATTCTAGGAGTATCGGGATTGTTTGGGAGCATATTAGGTGCTTTAACTGCTAGTTATGCTTCAGTTGGAATTTTAAGTTTTGTGTTTGGTATTGTGGCATTATTTAGTGCTTTTTGGATGGTTGGATTCAAATATTCTGAATCTGGAGAAAAACAATTTCATTCCAGATCTTCCTACTCCATTTGGGGTTGTGTAGGAGGTTACCTATCTGGACTACTGGGTATTGGTGGGGGTGTGGTAATGGTGCCAATTCTTAATATACTCCTTAAATTCCCAATACACAAGGCAATTGGCACATCAATGGCGTTCATTGCTTTTGCATCGGCTGGGGGAATTATAACTTATCTATGCACAGGTATATTTGCAACTGGACTACCTCAATACTCCATTGGTTACATAAATATTGTGCAACTCGTTGCTCTTACTGTTACCAGTATTCCAATGTCTCATGTTGGTGTTAAAGCTGCTCACAGACTACCCGAAAAAAAGTTAAGATACCTCTTTATTATTCTCTTAATTTACATAGCATTAAAGATGATGGGACTCTTTCAATGGCTAAACTTACCCTTTTAAAATCTGCAATCCCTGGAAAACTTTCTTAACATCAGAAAAAAAACTAAAACCACTCAAGTGTTAATTAATCGTTTTCAACACCCCTTATAAAGTTCCCGGTTGTTATCCCCCCGTTTGAATTTTTTTTAACTCTTTTTTTTAGTAAATCTAATTTATTACCCAAATTAGGGACACTATTAACCGTAAATTCCCGTGCTTTCTGGTAAATTGGTAAAATATTCTGTATATAATTAACTGGTTTATTCCTTGCATCAATAATCAGATTGTCCAATCCCATCTTCGAAAGTTGAGGAAGATAATCAATAAGACACAATTCCACGGAATTAAAAATATGGGTCCTGTACTCCTGGTCAATTTCCACAGGAAATATTCTGTTTTTGGAGTCTTTAATTCCTAAATGGCATGAATGGTTCAGTTTTCCAATTATCCCTTTATCTGGCAACAAATTCCAAAGGCAGTCTTTGCTCACTATAGCTTCCAAATTTCCCTGGATCAAAAACCCAAAATCATGATTCGGATAAAGAACTTTGCAATTTGACATCAGTTTTTGCAAGTGTTTCTGGGATAATTCAGGGGATAATGTAATGTTATGTATATATTTTGAGATTTCACCAGTTGCCATGTGATTCCAGATGTTTAATCTTTCAGATCCATATATTTTGACTGAACTAAAATCTTCTTTTAAGCTCCACATCGCGCCTAAGTTGCCAACCATAACTCCATCTATAGTATTTTCTTCTAAAGGGTTAAGGAGATTAGTTGCGCCCATGATAAAATTTTGGCTGGTAATATCCGGCCACTTCCAGATTAATTCCAAGTCTGATTCATTACAGAGGGATGCGACTTCTTTTAAAGAGGAATGAATCTTTTCAAAATATGTTTCATAATCATGAGAATGTTTTATGCAATAAAAATTATCATCAGATTCATCACGCCCCATATATTCAATTTTTGGTTGGAAATAAATCTTTTTGCACCCTAATTCAAGAGCAGCCTTAAATGAACGAACAGAGTCCACATAAATGGCTAAATTAATATCTCCAAGTTTATCATTATAATTAATTTTTTTATCCAATTTTTCATCTTTTTTCCAACTATCAAGACGGGATTTGACTAATCCAACTTCTTTAGAAGATGGCAGATATTTTTTCAAGATTTTTCGTTGAACTTCTTCCAGAATTTCTCTGCGTAAGTGATTCAGATTACTAATTGGAGTAAATAAATTTCCAGGATAATCTATAAGCACGTTTCGGATGTGAAATGGGGTTCCCCCTGTTTTGAGAAGATGTTTACTAATTGTTTCAGTTGATAATGGTTTTTTTATGGCTTTTTCCATTGAAAAATCTGCTTTATATTTAATTTTAATATTTTCTAGATGGGGTGGTGATGCAGTTACTTTAGCCAGAGGAGTGAATGTTTCATTCCATTTAATTTCAATTTCCAGGGGAATTTTGTGAGGCAAATTAATATTTTTAACTATTTCTTCTGCTTCATGAATCATGGATTTTCTACGGGTTATGAAAACATCACTACCAATTTTCACATCTTTGTCTAGTTTTATGAATAAATTATCTTTTACAGTGGTGGGATTATGCTCAAGTATGGTTCCCCAAATATTGGCTGATGGCCCTGTTTTTTCAGGGTCTTTAAATATAATTCCATCGCCTTTTTCAAGCACAACCTCAGATTTCCTTTTTATAACTGTATAACCTTGTTTTTTTGGATGATTCATGACTTGTCCTAAGTATAAGCCTCGATTTCCTGGATGGTCTCTTCCCATGACTGATGAAGTTTTATTAAAAATCCAACCATCAGTTAAGCCTCTGTTAAAACACAGTTTAAGCTGTGACATTTCATGGTTACTGGGGTTCCACTTTCCCTTGGATAATGAGTTCAAAGCATCCCTATATACTTTTATTACGTTAGCAACATATTCTGGGGGTTTCATTCTGCCTTCGATTTTAATAGAATCCACCGATGATTTTGCTACCTCTTCTAGGTGGGAATAAATGGCAAGGTCTTTGGTTGATAGAAGAAAATGATCATTTAAGGGGATTTCCTCAAACTCCATATATTTACCGGATTTGTCTGTTTTGACCATTACTAACTGGTAATTTTTCCGACATGGCTGAGCACACATTCCTCGATTACCACTTCTACCTCCGATAATAGATGAAAGGAGGCATTGTCCAGAATAGGAGTAACAAATTGCACCATGAGCAAAAACTTCCAATTCTATTTTCCGATTTTTATTTGCCTTGGCAGAAAATTCAACCTCTTCCAAGCTCATCTCCCTGGCGAGAATCACCCTCTTGAACCCATTATCCGCAGCCCAACTAACTCCTTGGGGATTATGAATAGTCATCTGGGTTGAACAATGCAAGTTCAAGTCAGGCACGATCTTTTTAGCCAGACTAGCCACACCCAGATCTTGCACAATCACTGCATCGGCCCCTATACTGTAAAGTTGAACTAGATAATCACCTACCTTAAATAATTCATCTTCATGGATAAGGGTGTTTACAGTAATGTAGACTTTCACACCGCGCAGATGAGCGTATTTGATGGCTTCCTCCATTTCTTTCAAGTTGAAATTAGGGGCAAATTGCCTGGCTCCAAATCTTTCACCTGAAAGGTAAACTGCATCTGCCCCGGCATTAACACTTGCCTTTAAAGTATCAATGGAACCTGCAGGTGCTAAAAGTTCTGGTATACGGATATTAGACATTTTTTACTCACAAACTAATGGGATATTCAAAGTATGGATCAAATGGATTTTACAATATCTTTTATAGGCAAATTATATAAAAAAATTCTATTATAAAATAGGCTAAGTGAGAATATGGAAACTGAACAACTCTTGAAAACTTTGAAAATAGTCATTACACTGGCAGTGATAATTGGGGCTATGGGAGCAATTTTCTACTTGATTTATGGATTTACTATTCTCTGGCAAGCAATGGCAACTGGAATTGTAACTGGATTTTTATTAATCTTGGTTTTCATATTATTGGTATTAGCCACTTATTTTTACTTGAAAATGTTATTAATCAGAAGAGACTTAGCCAAATGCAAGGAAGAATTGGAGAAAATAGCCAGAAAATCTGACAATTCCGGTCATGGTGAACTTGAATAAATAAAAAGGTTATACAAGCCAGAATATTAATTTTTAAAAGGGAATAATTTATTATAAAACAAATCAATATTTTATCTTCCAATGAACTGGGTGTAGTATTATGAATCCCTATATAGAAATATTGAGGCCAGGGAATGCTATAATGGCAGTTATTGCCATTTTGTTAATGGCAATAATAAGTGGAAAATTCACATTGGAGGTGGCAATGGCTTCAGTGGTAGTGTTCATTGTTACCGGGGCTGGGAACAGCATAAACGACTACTTTGATCATAAAATTGATGCAGTTAACAAACCAGAACGTCCCATCCCCTCAGGGAGAATTACCCTAAAAAAAGCATTAATCTATTCAATCACTTTGTCTACAGTGGGAATCCTAATTGCCCTTTTAATAAACGTTCTCCTTGGAAGTATTGCCTTTTTTAGCTCTATTTTGATGATATTTTATGCTCGTGATCTGAAGACAAAATGTTTGATTGGAAACATAGCCATATCCTTTTTAACAGGATTGTGTTTCGTGTTTGGTGGAATTGCAGTTGACCAGATAACGATCTCAGTTTATCTAGGATTTTTTGCCTTTTTAATGACCATGGCCCGGGAAATTGTGAAGGATATGGAGGATATGGTGGGTGATAAAAAGGAAGGAGCCACAACCCTACCCATATTATACGGTAAAAGGAATTCCTCAATTATTGCTAGCTTTTTCATGATAATTGCCAGTTTAACTAGTCCAATACTCTATTTTATAGGAATATTCAGCATATACTATTTAATTATTCTCTTAATTGCAATTATTGTGTTCTTATCATCAGCAATATCCATATTAAAAGATCAATCCCTTGAAAACACTCGAAAAATTTCTAAAAGAATCAAAATAGGGATGGGGATCATATTTTTAGCATTTGCTGCCGGTTCCCCATATTTAACTTCATTTTTCCAACTTTAAAAAAGAAAATGAGCTGAAATCAATAAGTTATAATTATTACCCTAGATTGAATCATCATTTCCGAGATTAAATCACCAATGCCTACTTTCTATGAATACTCTTTATTGTTTTTTTTAAGGGGTCTATCACTTTCTCCAATAATATAAAGATATATCCGTTCCTTTTCATCTACTTTGCTGGGAGTCCAATCTTTGAATTTCCAAATGTAAGACACAACCCGAGTCCCAGGTCCAAGTTCTTCCTGGAGTTTTTTCTTCAATTTTTCATTGGTTCTGCCCCAGAGGAATAGGATAACCACTGTAGCTTGGCTGAGATTCTGGTGAAATAGGTTTCCCCAAATTATTTTCACGTGCCCCTGTAATCCTAATTTATAGATATTTGCCTTGGACCATATCACACGGATCGGATCAGCCTCCACTCCCACTCCCAATGCGTTGTATCTTTGTACAGCTTCTGTAACAATTCTACCATCGCCTGATCCCAAATCATAGACCAAATCTTCTGGGGTGACATCTGCCATATTTAACATTTTCCTAACCACTCTCCTAGATGAAGGAGAGTACGCTGCACCAATGGCTAGGGGCCAGAGTATAGAAAAAGAAGCTATCATGATCAGAATAAGTAAAATTGGAATCAATGTGTATATTGTCATCAAAAGCTTCAAATCCTCCTTAAGTGTTTTTCAATAGATTATTTCAATAAATTATATACTCATCTGCTTCTAATATTATTATATATTCAGTTTATAACACAGTAAATCATTAAATTAGCATCATTAATTTATTTATTTAAAAAACACTTAGTAAATCTCAACTCACAAAATTCAGTGGTGATTTTTAAATGACTGATAATAATCCTTCAGAGAATAAAATGAAGATTAAAATAGTAAAAGACGGGCCTTACATTGTTTCGGGCAGTGTTCCCTTGTATGAACAGACAATAATAACTGATGAAGCTGGTCACACTAAGGACTTGACTGATGAAAAAGAATTGCCCCTAAAAGATACTTACACCCTTTGCCGTTGCGGTGCATCAAAAAATAAACCATACTGTGATGGTGAACATAACAACATTAAATTCGATGGCACTGAAACAGCCAGTAAAACACCTTACATTGAAAGATCTCAAATATATGAAGGTCCTGAATTGAGATTAACCGATGCTCCTGAATTTTGTGATCACTCCAGGTTCTGTCTCAGATCCGGTGGAATTAGGAAACTAATTGCCCAATCTAATGTTCCAGAAGCTAGAAAAACAGCAATTCAACAAGCCATGATCTGCCCCTCTGGAAGACTGGTACTGTGGGATAAAAAAACTGGAAAACCATTCGAAAAAGAATTCAAACCATCCATTGTCTTGATACACGACCAACAGAAGAAATGTCCCGGCCCAATCTGGGTTAGGGGTGGAATACCAATGGAATCAGCAGATGGTACAAAGTATGAAACCCGGAACCGGGTTACACTCTGTCGTTGTGGAAAATCGGAAAATAAACCCTACTGTGATGGCAGCCATTGGATGAGCTCCGATTTGAAATTGAAATTCAGGAAAAAATGGGGATTAGATGAAAAATAGAAGATATAACCTTAATCTTCTAGTTGGGCATTTTAAAAAAATTATACCAAGTCCTTAAATTTCCATCATCATAAACACCAATAAAAGCTGTTTTCATACTACCTCTTGTCTACATTCCTATTAATAAAGATGAATGGCGTACCTATTGTTCTTTTATCATTTTCGTTTATTATTGACTGTGGGCATTCAAATGATTCCAAATTAACAGAAATCTAACTATTGGATTTAAACTGATGACACCTAATTTTTTACATACTACTCATTTTCCCATAACTAATTAAATCATTCCAACTAATTTATCTGTAATATAAATAAAAGCAGGGCGTAATATGAATCGTTTTTGGGGATATTTTAGTGCAATAATAGTGGCTGTGTTATTTGGGGTTTGGATAACGTTGGATAAAATTTTACTAAACTATCTACATCCCCTGACATTGGCAGCCATGGTTTATATGTTGGCCAGTGTTTTTCTATTCATGATTAGGTTTTCCCCTTTACACAACCACATACTTAAGATTATCCACAGAGAAAGCAGGGTTAAAATAAAAATTTCCCGAAGAAATTACTTTACCTTATTTTTAACAGCACTTTTCGGAGCTTTCATAGGTCCGGCATTATATTTGAATGGGTTGAACCAGATAACCGCAGTCAATGCTGCTTTTTTAACAAATTTTGAAATTCTCTTCATCATTATTTTAGGCATACTCTTCCTGAAAGAAAAGGTTCAACTTAAAGATATAGTTGGGTTTGCTTTTTTACTGTTAGGTGCTATTTTTTTGAGCACTAACAATCTTCAAAATCTCACTTTCGATGAAAATTTATTTGGCAGTCTTCTAATAATTGTAGCATGTTTTTTTTGGAGCATGGACACTACGTTGACCAAGTTTTTGAGTGATAAGCGAGATATATTCTTTTTAACTGGTTTAAAATGTGGCATTGGTGGCATGATTCTGTTTACAGTATCTTCTTATCTGGGTTTAAGCTTTAATTTACAACTAGATATGTTACCAATTTTACTGTGCATTGCATGGTTTTGCATGAGTTTTTCTGTAGTTCTCATATACCTTGCAATCAGGGAAATTGGATCCACGCGAACTGGATCAATTTTTTCTACCAGCTCTCTTTTCGGAGCATTTATTGCATTTATAGTACTGGGAGAACCTTTAAAAATAACTCAGTTACTGTTTGGTGTACTGATGTTTGTAGGCATACTTATATTATACAAAGATGGCGATCTAAAAAGTAATGAGGAGCTTAAACTAAGTTAAAGTGGGTGTCATGTTCACAACAATTATTAAATCCATAGAATCTTTGATAATTAGCCACACATCCTTAGCAGTATTTTTAGGATGTATACTGGAACAGATAATTGTTCCCATCCCTGCCAGTCTCATAGTTGTTAGCTCTACCTTTGTGATTCTTAAAGGAACCAGTTTTTCACTGGCTGCTTTAGGTACTTTATTCATTAAAATAATAATTCCCGCTTCCCTGGGAATCACATTAGGCTCACTTGTTTATTATGCACTCGCTTATAAACTGGGAATGCCATTTATTGAACGAACAGGTAAATATTTGGGGGTTTCGGTTCAAGATATTGAATCTGTTGGGAAAAAAGTAGATGAAAGCCGTTATGATGAATTATTCATTTTCTTGGCACGTTGCTTCCCAGTTATTCCCGCCATAGCAGTCAATCTTTTTTGTGGCATAATCCATTATGATTTGAAAAAATATTTGATTATCACCTTTTTAGGCTCTGCTGTTCAAATATTAGGTTGGGGATTATTAGCCTGGTTCTCTGGAAACGTGTACATGATTTTAGAAGATAAAATTGCATACATTGGCAATATAATAACTGTGATAATTATCTTGATTGTGATTTACTTTATAATAATGAAAAAACGTGAGATGAAAAGGAAAAAATAGTAAATAATTATTTTCTTCTTTTATCATCTTTTTAAGGGTTTTTTAACCATTCTAGAACTTCTTCAGCTATTTTTTCGGAGATATCTTCGATCCAGTCCTGTTCGCTCCAAGTGCAAACATTTTCTTCTTCAATATCACCCACTATATCCTCAACCCGGTCTTGGTCCGTGTATTCACCTACTGTTGATTCACAGAAACTGAACTCTTTTTCATGATTGTCAAAAATCACATCCCAGTTTTTCTCATCTCTAAGCTCCCAGTACCAATAATAATTAGTAACAACCTCTTCTCCAGGGTTGTGTTCACTGAATGATTCTTCTTCCTCATAACCAACGATCAAGATATTGCCATCTTCAAGGTCGATGTGTTTTTCCCAGCTATCCCTTTTCCCAAGTGCTCTTTCCATCTCAGTTTCTTCTATCTGATCTATCAGTTCTTCTTTTTCCAAGATTTCCATACCCCCCATGATGTCTTCTTATGAAACATGAATGACAAATTTTTTTATGAAACCCTTATATTATTTTTGTAATTATTTTTATTTTAATGGATCGTCTGGGTAATTGATAAACAGAATTTAATAGAAAGTCTTTTTAATAATATTTTTCTGGTTATTAAGCCTTTCGTATTATCTTATTCCAATTTAAACTATTTTAAAATTTTACAGACCCATAGACAAAAATCAAGCCTAAAATATCACCAGCATCCATGAATCTTAAAGTACTTCCTCCACCTATAAGAGAATTTGGATTTTATTTTAGAGTGTCCAGGATNATAAAAAAATACTAAATAAACATAGAAAATAAATATGATAATGAATTTGATTAGATTTAACAAAGTTTTATTAAGAATTTTGAGGAAAGAAAGAGCATGTACATTTGTATGGAAGGAATTGATGGTTCAGGTAAATCCACACAACTTAAAAGCTTGACCAAATGGTTAAAAGATTGCGGACTCTCTGTAACTTTGATAAGAGAACCAACTGATTCTCCAGTAGGTCTGCTTATTCGTAAGATGCTAAAAAAACCTGGTGCGCAGGATGAAAACTTCCAAAGAACTTTAGCACTCCTTTTTGCAGCTGACCGAACCCTTCTTATGGATGAAATCCGCAGAAAAGAAAAGATGAATCAAGTTATACTCAGTGACCGTTCATTTTACTCCAGCTTGGCTTACCAGAACGGAACAGAATGGATAGCCCAAATAAATCAATACGCCCTAAAACCAGATTTGGTAATACTATTGGATGTGGATACTGAAACTGCTCTAAAAAGATGTGAAGGAATAGACAGCTTTGAAGAGAAAAATTTCCTGGATAATGTCCGGAATAAATACCTAAAACTTGCCCAACAGCACGATTTCATGGTGGTAAATGCTAATAATGGATTCAACAAGGTACATGATGATATTAAAAGAATTGTTGCACGTAAATTAGGAATGTGTATTTAACAATTGATACTCTCTTTATTGGCATTGAAAATAAGAATAAAGAATATTATTATTGTTGACAGACCTTAAAGAAAACAGGATTGTCTGAAAAATTCCCGGGGTCAACGTTTTTCTAACTCTTTAAGGCGTTGATTAAGGGCTTTTACAATATAATCCTGAGCTTTTTCTAAATCCTCCTTTTTACCAAGAAGCACTGGTCCATAATCCGTACTTTTAAGTTCAAGACCAAATTCATTTATAACTTCGATCATAATCCTTTCAGTAATCCCTGCAGGAATTCTCATCTCGTACATCATCTCTTCATCCATACTAACACCTTTTTAATCCATTGATTCATTTATGAGTTTTTTTAAGATAATTCCGAACTGGCTCTAAAATATCCGCTAAACAATCTGCAACACTATTTTTCAAATCTAAAGGATGCAAATCTCTATTTTTATACATTTTCAAGAGTTCTTCTTGGGTTAAATCCAAATTTCCGCCGAATTTATCTGGCCTTTTAATAACCAGCCTATCCCTTTCGCTGAATATGAAATGATGGGCTATTTCTATTATGGGGTTTCCTTCAATCTCACCAGCAGGACAGTAACTCTTTTTGATTTTCTTTTTGATCACCTTTGGCTCATCATCTATGGCTATGAAGTTTTCCTTACTAGATGACATTTTATCAGATCCATCAGTACCATGCAAAAGAGGGGTGTGAATACAGACTGGTGATGGAAATCCTAATTTAGGTAAGTTGTCACGTGCCAACATATGAATTTTCCGCTGTTCCATACCTCCCACAGCCAAGTCCACATCTAAAAACAACATATCCACCACTTGCATCAATGGATAAATGACCTCTGCTACCTGATGATCCTCAGCATCCCGGGTAATTTGGGCCATACTCCTTTTAGCCCGAGTTAAAGTGGTTAAAAGCGCTAATTGATAAACTTTCATGGTGTAATCTTCCCGAGTTTGGAAACTACTCCCTAAACTAAATTCAGCCTCTTCAGAAAGCCCCAAAGCCCTGAAACATTTAGCATTATAATCAGAAATTTCTTTTATTTCCTCAAGACTGCCCTTACCATTGAGAAAAGCATGAAGATCAGCTAGGAGTATCTTTACTTTGAAACCTGCTTTTTCTAGGTCTATCATCTTTTTCACAGTGATGGCATGGCCCAAATGCACCTTACCGGAGGGTTCATATCCTATATATGCAGTTTTNTGATTTTTTNTGATTTTTTCGTCGAGTTCATCTGGAGTTACCACCTCCAGAGCACCTTTTTTTATAATATTTCTTGTTGAATCAATGTCCATGCTGTCACCATCTTTGCACTGTTTATCCAGAGATTATATTTGAATTCTTTATACATTCTATCTAATACTATCCGTCTAACTTAATTTACCTATTTTCATTTCAATAAAATAATTATTTTCTAATTCCAACCTTATTCCAGGAGAAGATTTGAGGGTAGGATATAGATTTTTTCCAAGATTTCCACCACTTTCACCTGGTCGCCAATGTTTATATCTGAAAATTCAGGTAATAAATCCAGATCAATGGGTTGATATGTTTCCGGGTGAAGTAACTGGATTTTAGTCGGAGTTTTGGAGGTTACAGTGGTAGTTTTAATCTCTTTTCCATGGGCTGCCAACTGTAAATTGGAGTATTCACGCCAAGATAATGAAATTTTATCCATTGTTTCCAAGTCATGGATAAGTATCCTTTTACCATTTATATCGATTACCAAGCCAATGTGTTTATCATGAGTAATGAAATCACCTTTATGGAAAAAAGGGAGTCTGAAAGATATCCATACTCTATAAAGATCTTTTCCCGCTGATTTGTCTCTGCCCATGAGTCGAGGTGATTCTCCTATTAAACCCCCCATTTGGTCTTTCAAAGCATTTGAAATCTTCCGGGCAGCTTTATAAGAACCAAAATAATAGTCAAAACCCCCTTTTATTTCTACTTTCTGGGTTAGATAAGCCATGCGGTTTTTATGGAATAACTTTTCCAAGTTTTTTTCAATAATTTCATCAGCAATCTTTATTTCGACAGAACTTAACGGTCTTTTATCTCCCCTCAACTGCAGCACTGCTTCATAATATCCTGAAGCATGTTTACTGCATTCTGGACACACACTTCGGTTTAGTTTAACCTTTAAAGTAAATTCTCTTTTTACAGGCACTTCCAAGACTTTACCACTGGCTTTCACTAACATCTCCAATATTGATCCTTTTTGGTTAATTGGATCTATTTCCAGAACGATATCTTCGGCATTTTCATCTGGCACAGATTCTTGGACTATTTTTTCGGCTATGATATCCTCTTCGGACTGTTTACGCTCCAACCACTTGTCACCTGCATGAATTGATGAGCAGTGAGCACAAAATTCAACTGTCATATCTGAAGGAATAGTGATTAATGTGTTTCCAGATGCAAAACAGGAGCTGCAACGACCTTCATAGAGTTTTACGTTTTCTTTACCGCACTCAATACAGAACATGGTATCTGATTTGCTTTAAAAATGTAATTTTTAAACACAAAAATGAGATAAAAAAAGAGGGGGGGGAATTAAAGAGTCTTCAAAGGGGCTTTAGCACCGCATGCTTCACATTTCAAGATGAAAATACGGTCTTCCCTTATGATTTTAGTGTCAGGACGGTTACACTCGTGACACATGATAAAGCGTTTCACATAATCGTCCATCCGTTCATTAATCAGATAATGGGTGAATTTTCCCTGCATTATGGCTCGGTTTCCCTCCAAGTTACCAGCAGTACCTAACTCTCTTAACAGAAACTTAAGAACATGTTGGGGGTCCCTGTTCATTGCGTCGGTTACTTCTCCAAAATTTTGTATGATTGTCCTGTTTCCCTGGATAATGGAGTAGGCCTTAGGCACAGAGAACCTTTTGGTTTCCCTGGCTTGTGGGGGGATCTGCTCAATAGCCCTATCCAGTAATTCTTCATAATCGCTCATAATCAATACCTCCTTTAAATAAAATTTGAATAAAACTCGTTAAATGAATTTACTTGAATAAAGAAAAATTTAAGATGTTTAAAGCTTAAGCAACCCGAAGGTAGCCCTGCTGAGGTTCATAAATGATTCCTTTTCGTTTTAACTGGCGGATCAGGTCTTCAACCTTTTCCTGGCTCATATTATATCTATCTCGCATTTCAGTTATAAGTATATTGGTGGGGGCTCTTCCTCCATACTCTTCTTCAAGTTCTTTGATGATTTCCTGAACCACTCTAATTTTGTCCCGATCAGATTTGGGTGTTCGTCCTTCAACCTTGTCGATATCAACTTTACCAGTCTCTGGATCATACCCTACTTGTTTTAAACATTTTTCTTGCAGACTAACAGCACGTTTTGCATCATCTGCAGTAACTTCATCTCCTAATCGAATTTTAGCGCTTGCTTCAGCCAGACGGACCAGTGCCTCTAATTGTCTAGCAGTTATAGGTACTGGGGAATCTTCATCTGAGGCCCCTCCACGCATACCCACATAGAACTCTCTAAGAACATCCATAGCTTCGTTAGTCAGATGTGGGTGTATTTCTCTCCGAGCATAGGCAATGTACTTTCTGAGGAGCTCCGGATCTATTTCATATGGTATAGAAGTATCTCGGTGAATATTTAGGATGTGACTGGCCAGTGCACTGTCTCTTTCCACATCTGGCTTGTCCTCAACCACAAAAATCAAATCAAAACGTGATAATATTGTAGATGGCAGGTTTATCTGCTCTGCTATCGATTTATAACGATCAAAACGTCCAAATTTTGGGTTTGCCGCTGCCAAAACCGAGCAACGTGAGTTTAAAGTAGCCATAATACCGGCTTTTGCTATACTAATGGTTTGTTGTTCCAGTGCTTCGTGAATTGCCGATCGATCTTCTGGCCGCATTTTGTCCAGTTCATCGACACAAACATTACCTTTATCACCCAAAACAAGTGCACCTGCTTCTAAAGACCAGCCACCGAATTCATCCCTTACTGCTGCAGCAGTCAGTCCCACTCCACTGGTTCCTTTACCACTGGTGTAAATTCCTCGTGGTGCCAGCTTAGAAACATATTTAAGCATCTGGGATTTACCTATTCCAGGGTCTCCCACAATTAGAATGTGAATATCTCCTCTGATCCTGGTTTTATCTTCCAGTTCTTTAGCGGATCCACCAAACAATTGGAGGGCAATAGCCTCTTTAACTTCTCGGTAACCTTTGATGGAGGGTGCAGTTGAATTGATGATTTTGTTATAAACATCTGGGTTAGCAGCCAAATCTCTAATCTCTTCTTCATCTTCAGGACTTATCTGCAACTCTTCGAATTCCTGTTCCAAGGCTGAAATGTAGTTACCATAGATATAATTCTTGAAACGTTTGGTTTTTTCATCCCGAACTGTTTTCATGGTTCCGGTTATTCGAACCACGTCTCCCGGGGTCACTGTGTCCACCAAGTCATCTTCAAGCACCACGCTTATCTGACGGGGTTGTTCACCTCCTGAAAGGTTTTCCAGGGGTTCCTGGACTTTGGTGGATTGGGTGTCCAGGAATTCAGATTCTTCCTGCAAGATTCGGAAAGAACGACCTCCACATTCTTGGCAGAGTGCTGGTTCAGTAATGAGATTACTTTTCTGTTGCACTTCATGCAGCCGCATGCAACTGCGACACTCAAATATGGCCTTTAAAATACGTGGACGGATTTCATCGGTCTTACGAACGATTCCATCCACTGCCACTAATTTTCCAATATATTTACTTCGTAAGAAGCGTAAGGGGATATTGTTACTCACATTTTCAAAACGAATATGCAGTTCAGCATTCTTTCGAAGGGGGTCAATGTTCCCAATGGCTTTTGAGGCAGCCTTAATCACTTCTTCCGGTTTTTCGATCAATAAATCAGCCAGGTCCGGGTCGAACATCTCTAGCTCCACATAATCCACTATGGCTGATTTTTGGTCTGGATATTTTTCCAAAGCCTCAAATACAGTGTCTTTATACTTGGTACTAAAGAATTCCTCGAACTTGGCCACAGGATTTTTAGTTTTATCTGTTGTAGTCTGAACTGAAGTTTCCATCGTCTAACTATAATCCCTTCTATTATAAAATTATTTTCTCATAAAAAAAATTAAATAAAAAAAGTGTATAATTACTTTAAATCTTTTAAAAAAATGTAATAACTACGATCGTTATACAAATAAACTACTTTTAATCTAATATCAATTTTTAAATTTATTCAATTGTTACATGCCTTTTTTTAGTAGTAATTTAGGGGGACTGTCAAAAATTGGGGTGTTTTTGAAATTTATGTTTTGATAAATAAATTCTTTTAATACTACTTATTTTCTTAAATAAAAAAAACAAAAAGCTATTATAGTAATTGGAGTATGGTATTTATCATATTTAGCCTAAAAAACACTTGTTTCAATTGATAGTTTTTGATCAGAGTTATAAAGTTTCCTATTTTTGTGAATGTTTATCTAAATATGAGAAAAACCAGTTTAAAGAGATATTAATGCCGTAAAATCGCCTATAAAAATTAAAAAATACACAGGAATCAATATTTTCAAGACAAAAAAATTGAAAACTGGATTCTCGGATATGAAACCCATGAAAAAGAAATAAACAACTGTTATTTTGGACATTGCATCTTTAACGTTGAATGGATTAAACTTAACAGTGTTTGGAATTACCGATTTACTTTATTCGACAGTATTTATTCGACAATAAAACAGAATATTAATTGTGGCTGATGAAATTNTAATAAATTAAATTAAAGGTTATTTAAAGGTTNTTCAATCAATTATCATGGATTAATCAATGTCTTAGTTTAAAAACTTCTTTACATACNTTGATGATGAAAATATCGAACGAATTTCAAATAAATTGGAAAATCAATTCCAAAAAACATTTNCNAAAACCATTAAACTGATAATGTAGATTAAAAATGGGTTAATGTCATGAAAAAACATCAGAAAAGAAATCTTAAATCAGATAAAGGCTTTCGGCACTCAACCCCCCCAGTTTTTGGACAGAGCCATATTAGGTCTATTTTTTTTGAAAAAAATGGGAGTGAAAAAATTGATTAATGAACGGACTGAATATAAATATTAGATTAAATCAGATAATATATGATAGTGAGTTATAATAGAAAGTACTCCTTTTTTTAAAAAAGGTAAAATTCCTTTAAAAATCAGTTTTATTTCCCTTTAAACATTATTTATTAAATAAAATTTAATAGGTGACTGAATGAAACGATCAAGATTAAGAATGTTTAAGGTTACGTCAATGACCATTTCAATAATGGGAATTGTATTGATAGTAGCCACAGTGGGCATNTTAGCCTACTTGGGATTTGAATCATTATCATCTTTCATATCTGCAGATGCAACTTCAAGCACGGCGCATGATGAATTAGTATCCTTGAAAAATGATTATTCGAGTTTGAAGATGGAATATGATAATGTTAAACGTGATGTGGAAGCAACCAATGATAAAGACTTGAAAATTGCTTATACTAATGCAGAAATGGAATTGGTAAAGACCAACCAAGCAATTACTGATGTGGAAAGTGCAATCACAGTTGGGAAACCCTCTGAAGAAGTTGATAAAAGGATCCAAGTAGCTAAGACTCAACTTGAGGAGGCAAAATCAAGTTTAACCAATGTACGATCACAGATGTAAACCAAGAAAACACTTTTTGCAAGTATATATAATCTCCAATATTTAGAAATTGGTTGTGGGTAGATTCAAGATAATTATAAAAGTTTATCTTCCTTCTCTTCTAAAACCCCTACCTACCACGTACATTTCCCCGCTTTGTTTACGAGATGAAGGGGGTTTAGTTGTTTTAACTTTATGAAACTTTTTTTTAATATCTTTAAGTAGTTCAGTGTATCCTTCTCCTTGAAAAACCTTCATAATCAAGTTTCCTTTATATTTTAGAATTTGATCACTGATATTTAGAACGCTACGAGCCAGATCTACCGATCTAAGCTGGTCCAAATCCTTGATTCCAGACAGTTTAGGGGCAGCATCAGATATGATAACATCAGATTTTCCTTGTAAAGTGCGTTGTATTTCTTCTAAAGTTTCTATTTGGGTGAAATCTCCCTTTATACTCCAAAAATTTTCTTCAGAAAAAGATTTCATCCTATTAATATCCACTGCCACTACCAAACCATTAGTACCAACAGCTTCAAGTGCTACTTGAGACCATCCTCCAGGAGCAGCTCCTAAATCCACAACTGAGTTCCCTTCTTTGATTATTTTAAATTTACGATTCAATTGAAGTAGTTTAAACGAGGCTCTTGAATGGTAATTCTGTTTTTTAGCCTTTTTGTAGTATTCCTCATTTTTTCTTTCTTGATTCCATTTTTTACTCATATACAATTTATCTCCAAGGTTTATCCCTATTGATCCTTTTTAAAATTCAGGGCTTTGCAAATAGGGTCTCCAATTTTAACAATGCTAGCATCTAACTTTCCATCATCAATTTCTATTATCATTACAGAAGGATCTGAAAGTCGAGGTACAGTGGGACTTCCAGGATTGAGCAAAAGCATGTCTGGCAGTTTTTTGATAAACGACCAGTGAGTATGTCCGGTTATTAAGACTTTCACGCCCATTTCTAAACCAATGTAGCGTAACTGTTGAGTATCACCTCTAGGATACACTTCACCATGTGTTAAACCAATTTCAATACCTTCAAGATTTAATTTTTTCCTTTCCGGGAGTTTCAACCCCATATATCGGTCTATATTACCTTGAACGCAAATTGTGGGATTAATTGTTTCTAACTGCTTTTTAACAGATAGTGATACAAGGTCTCCTGCATGTAAAATAAGATCAACATCCTTAAAGATATCAAAAACAATTTCAGGAATGTTTTGAGCTCGTTCAGGAATATGCGTATCAGATATGACACCAATTAACATCTTAATCTCCTTATTGGTGGTTTCAAATCAATATAATGTTGTAGTTCATTAATCAAATTAATCGTGGATATTATCACATTTTTAGTATGAAGCCTAGTTTAGTTTATAAATAGGGGTGGAGTTCCTATCCTCAACAACTGTGAATTTCTGAACTAATTAATTGAATTAATATTTAACATATATATTATAATCTATATCACAAATTATATTCGATAAGAGTAATATTATGATGATAAAAACTGACTAAATTTATCATAATGTTGGTTAATTATTATTCGGATAATTAATTTAAGTGATTTTTATGCATGAAGTTATAGTATGTGAAAAACCAAAGGCCTCTGAGAAAATTGCCGCTGCAATACCAGGTAGTGCTGTGAAAAAGAGTTATAAACGAGTACCTTACTATGAAATCCAACAAGGTGATAAAAAAACCACAGTACTATCTGCTGTAGGTCATTTATACTCTTTATCCCCATTAAAAAAAGAAAAAGGTCGTATGTTTGAAGTGGACTGGGTACCACTATATGAAAAAGATAAAAGCAAAAAATATGTGAAAAATTATATTGATGCCATTAAAAAATTCTCTAAAAATGCAGACCGATTTATCCACGCTTGTGATTACGATATTGAAGGTACGTTAATTGGTTTTAATGCTTTAAAATATGCATGTGGCTCAGAAAGTATAGATAAAGCTGTTCGTATGAAATTTTCCACCCTCACCAAAGATGACTTGTTAAAAGCTTACAATGAGCCAATTGATCTGGATTTTAACCAAGTGGACAGTGGTGAGGCCAGACATGTTTTAGATTTCATCTTTGGAGTGAACATATCTAAACACCTAACTGACTCGGTTATGAAAGCCACCAGCCGCTATATACAGCTATCAGCAGGCAGGGTACAAACACCAACCCTGGCTATTCTGGTTGAAAGAGAAAAAGAAATACAGAGTTTCATTCCAGAACCCTACTGGTTGATAAAAGCTAAAATTGAAGGGAACATAATAGCTGACCATAAAAAAGGCAAAATCTTTGATAAAAAGGTTGAAGAAGAAATACTATCTGATTGTGAAGGTAAAAATGCCAAAGTAAACCGGATCAATATCAAAGAAACTCCTCAGTTACCTCCAGTTCCTTTTGATCTGGGTGCCTTACAATCAGAAGCTTACAGCGTATTTGGATTCAGTCCCAAGAAAACACAGTCCATAGCCCAGAACTTATACGCTGAAGGTTACACCTCTTACCCCCGAACATCTTCCCAGAAGTTGCCACCGAGTATTGGTTACAAGAAGATATTAGGCAAACTAAAAAAGAATGCCGCATTTCGAAAACAAATCGAAAAACTTAAAGATCCTCTTAAACCACGTGAAGGTAAAAAAACTGATGAAGCTCACCCTGCCATCCATCCCACAGGATTGGTTCCAAAAGGATTGGGGCGAGATTATCAAAAACTTTACGAACTAATTGTTTACCGTTTTATCAGTGTTTTCGGCGAAAACGGTGTTTTGAAAACAATGAAAACCCATCTGGACATTGGAGGTCAGGAATTCAGTTTCAGCAGGAAGAAAATGGCAAAAATGGGGTGGAGAGAACATTATCCCTACCGAAAAGTTGAAAATGACGAATTCCCCAAAATTAAAGAGGGGGACTGTCTCGATGCCCAAACCTACTCCGAAGAAAAAGAAACTAAACCTCCGTCTCGATACAATCAAGCTTCACTCATCCGTGAACTGGAAAAAAGAGGACTCGGCACTAAATCTACCCGGGCAAACATTATTTCTATATTGTATGACCGCAAGTATGTAGAGGGTAAGAAAATTACCGTTAACCAGCTTGGGGAACGTCTTATTGACACTTTAAAAAAGTATTCAGAGAAGATAACCAGTGAAGAATTAACCAGAGAGTTTGAAACTAAACTCGAGGGTATAATGAAGGCCAAAGTTAAAAAAGATGAGATAATATCTGATGCAAAAGTTGAAGTAAGTTCAATACTGGATGAAATTGAGGTAAATAAGATTAAAATTGGTGAAGAACTTTACGCAGCCTACAGAGAGAGTATGATAGTAGGGGAATGTAAATGTGGGGGCAACTTGATAATGATTAATTCACCTAAAGGTGGAAGTTTCGTGGGTTGTTCTGCATATCCTGAATGTAAGTCAACCTATTCCATGCCCAGGGGGGTTACTGTTCTTAAAACAAAATGTGAAAAGTGTGGTTTGCCAATGATATCATTTGGAAAACCCAGACAAAGGGCGTGCATGGATCCCAAGTGTGGGCGGGATGGTGAAGAACCATCTCAAAATGAGGTTGTTGGTGTCTGCCCGGAATGTGGTAAAGACCTCCTAAAAAGAAGGGGACGTTACGGCGAATTTGTGGGGTGCAGTGGTTTCCCACGATGCAGATACACCCGATCACTGGATGAAAAACAGGATCAAAAATCAGAGAAAACTTGAAATCAATTTTTTTCACCCATTTGAATAATTTTTTAATCCGTTTCATCTTCAAATATGAAAATATCATCGATTTTCGTTTTAAAAACCACTGCGATATCATGAGCCAGTTTCAATGAGGGATTATATTTTCCTTTCTCCAGGAAGACAATAGTCTCCCTNCTAACACCCACCATATCTGCTAATTGGGCTTGAGTAAGGTCATAGCGAGCTCGATATTCTTTAATCCTTGTTTTCATCTTGCATCACCTGCAATTTTAGGTGGGATAAAAATAGAATTAATCTATGTCACCTTTGCGGATTAATATTGTGTTAGCTATCAGCATGGTGGAGGTCATGACCAAGATGGTTACTCCCATTAATTCCAAGGGGTTATGTATATTCTGGGCCCAGTACATGTTTAACACCAAGAAAGAGACGAATACTAAGGTTATGTACCATGAATAAGTTGTAGCAAATGTTCCTATTTTCCTTAAACGTTCGTCTTGGGCTTCTTTGTCCATTCCCACATAGGTGAAAAAATTAGTTAACANGGCCATAATACCCAGCAGGAGAATCACTGACAGTAAATCGCTCATTGTCTTGGTGATCATTAGGGTTAATCCAGAAAACATTAAAGCAGCCGATCCAAGCCATATGCTCACATTCTGCAGATTATAGTCTTTACCCATAGTGATGGAATGTCTGTCTTTTTTGTTAGATTTGTTACTTTCTTCTTTTACATTGTGGTTTTTTATTTTATTGTAAACTGGAATGAGGAACAATATGAAAAATGTGAAAAACACATAGTATACTGGATTCTCTAAAACATAACCTAATAATCCCAGTATACCAATCATTCCCCAGTAATAATTAATTTCAAGATTCATTTGTTTCACCATTTTTACTATTTCACTGTTGTCTTTTTGTAACATTATGTTATTTATTTAAAACATAATATTAGATTTACACAACATTATGTTAGATAAATATAACATTAAAGTATTTAAATCTTTTGGATGGAGATGTGGGAAAAAACCAGAAAAACTATTACGTCAGATAAAACCCGGTTAAATAAACTCTAATCCACTATAAAGCAACGAATAAGATAATGTGGAGGTTAAAAATTATTAAAACCGAATTTATATTGGCCTGTAGAAATCTTACCTACCAATTGTTATTAAAAAATACAAAAAACTTATACTTTAAATAGTTTAAAAAGTCCAATATAAGATAAAATGACAGCAGAAGTTTACAATCAATCATTAGTTTAAAAAAAGGTTGACGGGGAATAAAAAATATGGAAGCAAAGAACATTTTAACAAAATCAAAACCAATTATAATAGTCATCCTCCTGTTTTCTCTGGCATTCTTACTTCGAGCAGAGGCTGCAAGCATTTCTGGCGTTCCAGATGAGTCAAAATTATATTTTCAGGAAGATAACGGTTTACCTTACTTCAGTGAGATGGATTCCTATTACAACTATCGCCTNACCCAGAATTTCATTGATCATGGCTACTTAGGGGATACCATAAAAGATGGTACTGATTGGGATTTGCATTCCTTTTTCCCTCCTGGAAGAAGTGCACAATATCCTCCACTCATTGTATGGATAACCACATTTTTCTACAAACTTGCCAATTTATTTGGTGAATACCCCCTTTTAGTGGTCAGCTTCTGGACACCAGCAATCATAGCTTCACTCTGTGTTATTCCTGCATATTTATTCATTAGAAACATTACCAATGAATATGGTGGAATCACTGCTGGTATCTTAGTGGGTGTTACCACTTTCTATTTCTCCCACACCTTTGCTGGCTTCTTTGACACCGACATGTTCAACATGCTCCTACCTCTCCTAGTAGTATGGTTCTTCAGCGAGAGCATCACCACCAACGAAAACCGGAGAAAAATGTTGTTTGCTGTTTATGCTGCTTTATCCATGTTTGTATTCTCCCTAGCATGGGAAGGATGGTGGTACATATTCTATCTGGTGATATTCGTAGCCATAGTATATCTGTTGGTTTCAAAATACCTCTTTAAAGCAGATAGCTTCAAATCATGGGCAAAATACCCTAACAAGAAACAATGGTTCCTTGAACAACCAATAATCCTCCCCTTACTCATATTCATAGTGTTGAGTTTAGTGATGATGTCCATTTATTGGGGTAGTTCAGTATTTTCATCATTGTTACAGCCCATTGCTGCAACCAAACTGCAAGCAGCAACACACGGCACAATGTATCCCAATGTTTTCATATCAGTAGGTGAAATGCAAATTCCCGATATTTCAACGGTAATTACTGATGTTGGAGGCTTAATGCCATTCATATTCGGAATATTTGGATTAGTAATCTTCTACTGGAATTTAAGGATCAAAAAAGCCAAGGGAAAAACTAAACGCAAAACACCTAAAAAAGATCGAAAAACAAGACGTGGAAGGAAAACTCGAAGAAAAAAAGAATCTGACGAAGAAATCAGTGAGAAAAAAGAAGAACTTCTTAATATAACACCCGAAATGAGGTTAAAAAATCTTTACTACGCTATATTATTCACATTATGGATTTTAATCACTGCTTATGCTTTTACTAAGGGTGTAAGATTTGTCGAAGCGTTTTCACTCCCCATATCTTTGTGTGCTGGGATTTTTGTCGGATTNCTGGCGGATTACTTGAAAAAACATATAGAAAACCCCAAATACCATATCATCACAATGGCNGTAATTATTGCCTTTGTTTGTTATGCACCAGTAAGCACGGCCAACAACATGGCTTCATCCGTTGTACCTGGTACAGATGATGCAATGGTTAATTCCCTTTCATGGGTGAAAGACAACACCCCTGAAAATGTGGTTATGACTTCCTGGTGGGACTTTGGACATCTATTCGCCACCAAAGCAGACCGTGCAGTAACATTCGATGGAGGTTCCCAGAACAATGCACGAGCATACTGGGTTGGTAAGGCACTGTTCACTGATAATGAAGATCTTTCAGCGGGTATATTGAAAATGTTAGCTGCCAGTGGAGACGAAGGATATTCAACCCTGGAAAACTACACTGACAATACTGGTAAAACTGTTGAAATCATGGACAAAATTCTGGTAAAAAATAAAACAGAAGCTAAGAACATAATGATCTCTAATTATGGCCTAACTAAACAACAAGCTGATAATGTCCTGAAATACACACACCCAACTAATGCCCCCCCCTCTATTTTAGTCACCAGTCTGGATATGGTGGGCAAGGCAGGATGGTGGTCTTACTTTGGAAGCTGGAACTTTGAATCAAAAAATTCCACTAACTACATCTACTCCATGGCCCAAGCTGGTGTTACTACCGAAAACAACACAGTCAACATTAAAGGCAACAACAATGTAACGGTCCAGATCAGTGGAAACGACATTACCGGTGGCTTACAAGTTAATGAAAACCAGATTGCTCCACCTCATCGGCTGATATTAGTTACCAACGGTACTGCTGTTGTGGACAGAGTTGTTAACAACGAGAGCACATTTTCCATCCTGATAGTATATCAGGATAATAACTTAATTACCGTGGCCATGAACCGGGAATTAGAAGAATCCATGTTCACCCGACTGTTCTTTATGCAAGGAACTGGATTAAAACGTTTCAAACTGGCCCATAAAGAACCAAAACAAGGAATATCTCAAGTCATGTTGTGGAATGTGAGATGATGAGAATTTAATCCAAATTAATCCATTCCCTACCTTTTTTTATTTTTAATTAAAACTTTTTTAAGTGTAAAACCAATATTAAAATAGTTAGAAATTAATGAATGCTTAAGCCAACAAACTACTTAAACCATTAATTTATACCAATTCCGAATAATTATACTCTCATTCTAAGTGAGCTTTATGGACATCGAAGAAAAGATCCGCAAGATCGAAGAGGAGATCACAAAAACTCCATATAACAAGGCCACCTCCCACCATATTGGGAAATTAAAGGCTAAAATTTCAAGATTAAGGGAAGAATCATTAAAAAGAAGTTCATCATCCACTAAAGGGAGAGGATTCACACTCAAAAAGAGTGGNGATTCCACTGTGGTCTTAGTTGGATTTCCATCAGTGGGTAAATCCACCATCCTCAACCAGATCACCAATGCTCAGTCNAAGATCGGAGCTTACGAGTTCACCACCCTTGATGTCATTCCCGGAGTCATGGAATACCGTGGAGCCCAGATCCAGATATTTGACATCCCTGGAATAATTGCCGGTGCATCCAAGGGAAAAGGTAGAGGAAGGGAGATCCTCTCAGTGGCCCGTAATGCTGATTTGATTGTAATGGTCCTGGATGTATTCAACCCCCATCATCAGGAACTCATCTGGGATGAACTCCTTAATATTGGAATAAGACCCAACCAAACAGCTCCAGACATCTCAGTAAAGCGGAGGAAAATTGGCGGAGTTAAACTAGCATCCACAGTTCCCCTAACCTATATGGATGAGAAAACAATCCGCTCCATACTCAACGAATACGGAGTACACAGTGCCGACGTACTCATAAGGGAAGATGTTACCATTGATCGCTTCATAGACTCTTTAGACAATAGTATTGTTTACATACCACTCCTACTGGTCATAAACAAGATAGACCTTGCAGATGAAGATTACATGGACCAACTAAAGGAAAAATTTGATGATGCACTTTACATTGCTGCTGATAAAGGTTTGATGGTGGAAGAACTTAAAGCAGAAATATATGATAGACTGAAACTGATAAGAATTTATCTTAAACCCCAAGGTCAGAAAGCTGACATGGAAGAACCGCTGATTGTTAGGAGAGGAGCTACAGTGGAAGACGTAGCCAGAAAACTTCACAGAGACTTTCTAAAAAACTTCCGCCACGCAAAGGTATGGGGAAGTTCTGTGAAATTCCCTGGTCAGAAAGTAGGACTGGACCATGAATTACAAGATAAAGATGTTTTACGAATAATCATCAAGAAATAATAAATCAAAAAAATCAGGAAATATATGGCAAATACAAATGTTATATGAGGTGACAAAATGAAACTGGATGATATTATAGTCTCAAAGGGAATTGTAGAAGGATACATGGGAGAATTATTAGATTATCTGCAGATGGATGTGGCAATAGGTGGTGGAGGGCCATCAGGCCTCACTGCAGGTTATTACCTTGCAAAAGCCGGTTTTAAAGTGGCGTTGTTTGAGAAGAAACTCAGTATGGGTGGTGGAATGTGGGGTGGTGGAATGATGTTCAACAAAATCGTAGTCCAGGAAGAAGGAAAACGAATCCTGGATGAAATGGGCATTCGATGCCAGGAATATCAGGAAGGATACTACCTTGCAGATTCCATAGAATCAGCTTCCACTATCTGTTCCAAAGCATGCCAAGCAGGACTGAAGATTTTCAACCTAATAGAAATCGAAGACGTGATGATCAAAGACAAAGGAGTTGAAGGATTAGTAATCAACTGGAGTCCCATAGAAAAAGCAGGTCTGCACGTGGATCCAATCACTTTAGCTGCCCGGGCAGTGGTGGACGCCACCGGGCACCCTTGTGAAATAGTGAAAGTACTGGAAAACAAAATGGGAGTTCCACTACAAACTGAAACAGGTAAGATAATGGGAGAAAAATCCATGTGGGCAGATGTAGCCGAAGAAAGAATCATGGATAATGTCAGCCAAGTGTACCCTGGATTATATGTCACTGGCATGGCAGCTAATGCAGTGCATGGTTCACCTAGGATGGGTCCCATATTTGGTGGAATGTTACTATCAGGGGAGAAAGTAGCTGAAATGTTGATTGAAAAACTAAAATAACATTTTAATTGATTAAACACAATTCAAAGGATTAAAATAAAAAAACCATCTGAAATAACTGAACCATACAAATAGAACTGAATATATGATCATACTCATAACCGGAACCCCTGGAACTGGCAAAACCACCATTGCACCTTTACTGGGAAAAACGTTAAAGTGCCCAGTAATTGATGTAAACCAACTCGTAGATGAAAAACACCTCTACACTGGAGTGGATCCTGAAAAAGGTTATAAAATAGTGGATATGGACGCACTAACCCGAGAACTTCATGGGATAATAATCAACAGAAAGGAAAGTCATGGTCAAAAGGATAAAAATCTACAAGACCAATCGTGTATACTAATCGAAGGACANTTATCCCATAACTTCCCACTAGCAGATTATGTGGTGGTTTTACGAACAGAACCCAAGATTTTAAGAGACAGACTCCAAAAAAGANATTGGAAAGACTCCAAAATCCGTGAAAATCTCCAAGCTGAAGCCCTGGACATCTGCACATGGGAAGCCTACCAAACACACGGTTCCAAGGTACATGAGGTAAACACCAGTTACATAACGCCTGAAGAAGTCATAAACATAATAATGGAGATTCTATCCGGAAAAAAATCATTACCACCTGGCAATATTGATTTTTCAGATTATTTGAAATAGATCATTTTTGTGCACTGGAAATTAAATGGACTGGTGACAGGGAAAGGTTTTTAAGGGGGAGAGTGTTAAACTATAACATTATTCTTAAGTACACCCTCAGGTTTTTGGGAATTAACCCCTAGCTAACACTCCTGATGAAACTTAAGATCTCCGTATTCTGGCATTTCTAATGTTCCACAAGGGGTTAATAATTTGAGAAGGGGAAGAAGACCACGATGGATGATTAATATAGCCCTGGAACGTATGAAAATACTTTTAGACCATGCAGAGAAAGAATTTGCACTTCATCCAGAACGTTCCCATCGCTACGTGGAAATGGCCTTAAAAATAGCCACTAAATACAACTTGAAAATGCCATCCTCATGGAGAGGAAGGTTCTGTAAAAACTGCCATAAGTTTTTAAAACCAGGCTCCAACTGCCAAATAAGATTGCATGATTCAATGGTAAACATAAAATGTTTGGAATGTGGAGAAATAATGAAAAAGCCTTACATCAAAGAAAAAAAGGTAAAAAGGAGGAATAAAATTGAATCCCGCACATTCCAAGAAGGAATTGATGCATAGATCACTTTCCACCATCACCCTGAACATAGGCAAATCAGGAGTCAACCCTGGAGTTATGGATGAAATAAAACGTCAACTGAAGGAAAGAGAAGTGGTAAAGCTCAAATTTTCCAAGGGCATATCCCATGAGAAAGAAAACTATATTACCCACATCATCGAAAAATCAAATGCCAAACTCATTGATTTTAGAGGTAACGTTGCAGTAATTTTCAAAAAAGGAAGTAATTAGGAGAAATAATATGACTACAATTTATGATGTACCTGCCGACTCGCTAATTAACGCAGTCGCCATGGAGTTAAGTAAGAATAAAAAGATAAAACCTCCTGAATGGGCTCCGTTCGTAAAAACAGGAGTTCATAAGGAGAGAAGACCAGAAAATTCCGACTGGTGGTATGTGCGTTGCGCATCCTTGCTCCGCAGAGTCTACATAGACGGCCCAGTAGGTATAAACAGTCTTAGAACCTACTATGGTGGAGCAAAGGATCAGGGCACTACTCCCGAGAAATTCAAACGAGGCAGTGGTTCGATTACCCGAACAGCTCTTCAGCAATTAGAAAGTGTTGGTTTCGTGGAAAAACAAAAGGAAGGGAGAGTTGTAACTCCTGCTGGAAGGTCTTTTCTGGACAAAGCATCATTCGATCTTAAAAAAGACATTCCTGAACTAGCAAAATATTAGAGGTAAATTTCTTGGAGAGATGTATTAGATGAGTGATATTGAGGAGATTAGGCGTAGGAGAATGGAAGAACTGCAGCAACAAGCTGCTCAACAGGCTCAACAGCAATCTCAAGATGCACAAGCCCAGGAACAGATGCGCAGGGAACTTGAAGCCCAGAAAAGGCAAGTCTTGTTACAAATATTAACTCCTGAAGCTCGTAGTCGTCTGGCCAACCTTCGACTCACAAAACCCGAATTTGTTGACCAAGTAGAACTTCAACTCATCCAACTGGCCCAAATGGGTCGAATAAAATCAAAAATCACTGATGAACAGCTTAAAGAATTACTCCGCAAGTTAGCTGGTCAAAAAAGGGATATTAAAATCACTTGGAAATGAAAGCCGCGGTGCTATACAGTGGAGGTAAAGACAGCTCAATTATGGCTGTAATACTCCAAAAATTAGGATATCAGGTGGAATTAGTAACCGCCAATTTTGGTGTTTTTCCCTCCTGGAAATCCGCTCTAAAATCTGCATCTAATTTAGGATTCAAACACCGCGTGTTGAAAGCAGACCAAAGCATTATCCAAGAATCAGTGGACATAATCTTAACTGACAAGTTTCCCAACCGTGGAATCAATCATGTGCACCGGGAAACCCTTAAAAAAGTTGCAAAAAATTATCCAGTGGTTGCTGATGGCACCAGAAGGGATGATAGAGTTCCAAAATTATATTTAAATGAAATTCAAAGCTTTGAAGATTCTCAAAACGTTCAATACTTGAACCTTGCGGGGATGGGTCATAAAACTATAAACCAATTGTCTTTAAAGCTTTTCAAACTGGTGAAAGAACCCACTAGCATAGAAAACAATTCAGACTATGAGATTGAAATAAGATGTCTCATAGCCAAAATGGAAGGTAATGAAGCAGCAAACAAATTGTTTCCCCCACACCTACAATCAAGAGTAATAGGATGGAAAAAAGATGAGCAGAAATAAACCATTAGCCAAAAAATTAAGGCTTGCCAAGGCAGGCAAGCAAAACAGGCGGGTGCCTCTATGGGTTATGATGAAGACCAACCGAAAGGTCAGAACCCATCCAAAAATGAGACACTGGAGAAGAAGCAAAATAAAAGCATAATTCTAATCTTAGGAGAGAATAAAGATGGAAAGAGTTTACATTATACCTCTCAGGGATGCTAAAAAGGCACCACGAACTAAAAGGTCACCACGAGCAACCCGATTTGTGAGGGAATTCATTCAAAAACACATGAAATCTGATGATGTCCAAATAGATGCATCGGTGAATGAAAAAATATGGGAAAGGGGAATACAGAAAATACCCCCCAAGATCAAAGTAAAGGCAACCAAAGAAGACGATGGTTCTGTACTGGTCACCCTAGCCCAGTAGGTGAACTCCTATGATTAGGAGAGTAAATCTGGCAGGTAACCCCAATTTAGGTGTTAGCATAGCAGCCACAGATAAAATGGCCCTTGCACCACCAAATTTGGGAGAAAAAATGGTGGGAGTAATTGAAGAATGCCTTCAAGTTCCAGTAATTACAACCCCCATCAGTGGAAGTAGCCTAGCCGGAGCTCTGGCAGTAGGAAACTCCAGAGGATTCCTGTTATCTAAATATGCCTTTGACAATGAAATAGAAATCATCAAAAAATCCGGATTGGATGTAAAAAGGATACCAGACCGACTCACAGCCGTGGGTAACATCATTCTGGCCAACGACCACGGAGCCTTGGTAAATCCTCTACTATCCGATGAATCAATAAACGTGATTTCTGAAACTCTGGACGTGGACGTGGTCAGAGGCAGCATAGCAAAATTCAAGATCAACGGATCAGTGGCTGTTGCCACCAACAACGGTGTGCTGGTACATCCATCAGCCACATCAGAAGAAATCAAATTCCTGGAAAAAGTAATGAAGGTTCCAGCAGATGTGGGAACTGTGAACCAGGGAACAAGATTGGTGGGAGCATGCACAGTCGCCAATTCAAATGGCGTGTTAGTAGGAAACAAAACAACTGGTCCTGAAATGGCGAGAATAGAAGAATCATTAGGTTTTCTAGAGGGATTATTATGAAAACGAAGATATATAGAGTTCAAGGTAAATTCATCATGGGAAACAGTTTCAAACCCTTCACCAGGGAACTGAAAGCCATAGGTGAAGAAGATATTAAAGAAAAAATATACTCAGAATTCGGTAGCAAACACCACATTGTACGCAACCAGATACACATCGAAAAAATTGATGAAATAACTGCTGAAGAAGTTATTGATCCACTGATCAAAACCCTAACTTCGGAGTGAGCAACATGGAAGACCGACAAAGGCTGGAAGAGATCATAAACGAACTCAACGCCTACAAAGCCCAAGCAGACACATTAAACCAGCAAGTGGAAACTCTTAAAGGCACTATAGCTGATTTAACAGTTGCTCAGGAAACATTGGATGCTATTAAAGGTAAAAAATCGCCTGAAACTCTAGTACCAATTGGTGCAGGTTCTTTCCTGATTACAGAAATCAAAAATACCGAAGAAGTGATTGTGGGCCTAGGTTCAGGAGCTGCTGTTAAAAGAACTATTGATGATGCTAAAGTAAGCATTGAAGGGCAGAAAAAAGAATTAGATGAAATAATGCAGAAAATGATTGGAGATCTCCAGAAGATCAGTGAAATCATCTCCCAGAAAAGCCCCGAAGCCGAGGCACTCATCCAAAAAATTGAGGGTACACCTGGTGAAAACCTACCCTAAACTTCACTTTTCATTTTCTATAAATTAACAACTCATCAAGATTTAATCTAATTTCATCTTTTAGGCAACTATCAATTAACTTAAACTATTATAACACCTATTTTACAAAAGCAACTTATAACCACTAAAAAATTTCCCTAAATATAGGATGTGATGTCTTTTGTTTGAATCTTTAAAAAAGAAATTTTCAGGCACCATCGGAAAAATTTCTGACCAATTTTCCTCTGAAGAAGAGGAAAAAGCTCCTGAGGATGAAAAAAAGGATGAAAAAGCATCAGATAAAATTAAGGATATTGAAGATGAAACTTCTGCCAAGGGAAAAGAAGATAAATCATCCGACGATGAATCTCTCTTGAAAGAGAAAGAATCTAAAAAATCACGTTTATCCTTCCTGCGCAGAAAATCCACACCAAACGATGAAGATTCCCTAAAAGATGAAAAAGGTTTAAAACATCATAAAAAATCTTCAGATGATTCAACCGAAGATGATAAAATAGCAGATAAAACCCGAACAGGGGAAGATGCAGAAAAAGAAGCATCTGGACTATTTACATTTGCCACACACAAAACCATCTCCCAAAATGATATAGATGACATCCTATTTGAACTAGAACTAGCTCTTCTAGAGGGGGATGTTGCTTTGGAAGTGGCTGAGCAAATCGTAAATTCGGTTAAAAAAGATTTAGTAGGTCGGAAGATAAAAAGAAGAAATGATGTGGCAGAATTCACTAAAAATGCCCTTAAAAACGCTATTTCAGACATACTGGTAGTTGAAGGTCCTGATCTGAAAAAATCTGTTAAAAAAGCCCAAAAAACTGGAGAACCGTTTAAAATAATGTTTGTAGGTGTTAATGGGACTGGAAAAACCACTACCATTTCTAAAATTGCTGATTATTTTGTTAAAGAAGGTTACACTCCAGTTATAGCCGCATCTGATACTTTTCGGGCAGGTGCCATTGAACAAATATCTCATCATGCAGAAAATATTGGAGTGAAGATAATACGCCACCAAAAAGGGGCTGATCCAGCAGCAGTGGCTTATGATGCAGTGGAACATGCCAGGGCCCAGAAGAAAGAACTGGTCTTAATCGACACTGCCGGGCGAATGCAAACCAATGCGAATCTTATGGATGAGATGAAGAAGATTCAGAGGGTTGTCAAACCAGATATTGCAATATTCGTAGGGGATGCCCTCACAGGGAATGATGCTGTGGAACAAGCACGTAAATTCGATGATGCTGTGGGTGTTGACGGAATAATTCTCACAAAGGCAGATGCTGATGCAAAAGGTGGGGCAGCACTCTCTATTGGTCATGTAATAAACAAGCCCATATTATACTTGGGTGTAGGTCAGGGATATGGGGATATTATGGAATTTCGCCCGGATTGGATGGTGGAACAAGTCCTTGGGGATTAACAAATCCCGGGGGATTACTAAAATTATAATAAATCTAAGCAAATCTATTTTTTTCCACAATGCTATTTTTTACCACCATAAACCCCATACATGTAATTTTTCCACACTACATCTACTTGTTTAAATCCAACTTCCTCTAAGAAATGTACATGATCCATAAGAGGGGCGGGGAAATCTTCTTCCCGGTGTTTTGGAAGCCATACACTGTTAATTTCTTCTTGTGTGTGGGATTTCAGCATGAACTCAATCCACTTTTCTATATAAAGCTGATTTAGGTAGGGTGATGACCCTAATATGTTATCGGCATTATAAAAGACTCCTCCCTTTTTAAGGAATCTCTTTATTCTACGGTAATATGGTTTCTTCTCGGGGGGATGTAGATGATGTAATGCCAGTGACGAGACCACTGCATCAAATTCATCTTCAAATTCTAGATCACGAACATCAGCAATTATAAACTCAATATCATTGTAAGATGCGAGTTTGTACTTGGCCATTTTGATCATGTTCTTAGCCATATCCACACTGGTTATTTTGGCATTGGGAAACCTTTCTTTAACTTCTAGGGATATGTTCCCTGTGCCACAGCCAAGATCTAAAACATTTATCTTTTCTTTCTGGTGGAAAGGCAATGCTAAAATCATGGACTCAATCATATCCTCATAACCGGGGATTAGTGTCCTGATAAGATCGTCAAATATCTCAGCTTCTTCTTCAAAGTGACTTTTAACTTGTTTCATGCTCATCGCCTATTTGACTGTGTTATGGTCATATAATTAGGTTGTGTTTTTTTTTCATGTATTCTGTTATGATTATCTATCAACGCTGCAAATTAAAACCTGCGTCACTCCTGAAGTTCCTTTCTATTATAAACCCGGGGAAAAAGAATTTTCATTTATGGATTTATTTTTTTAAAAAAATTTATAAAATTGCCAGAATTTTTAAGTATTAAATCTAAATCTATCTATTACATTACGATGAATTTTCGCATTGATCACAGGAGGATCTATCCATGTTAGGTGAAAAAGAACTCATAAAACTATTCCCTGAATTCAAAGAATTGGTAGAGCCATCAGGCATAGACCTACGGGTTGATGAAGTCTTCAGGCAGAAAGGACCAGGATCACTAGTTGATGATCAGAAAAACCTGCCAGAACTTCAAAAACTAGAACCCCCACTTTACACTCTACAACCAAAGACTGCCTACAGTGTAACCATCGACCGCAAAATTAAAATTCCTAAGGGATATTCAATGCTTTATCTCCCGCGTTCAACACTACTACGCTCCTTTATAAGCATCCACACTGCAGTAGGGGATCCTGGATTTTATGGAACTTTACAATTCCTCCTGGTTAACCAAGGAGATTTCCCATTCACTCTGAAGCGTGGAGAAAGGATAGCTCAAGGAGTTGTTTTTCCAGTTGAAGGTTCAGGGGAGTATAATGGTAGCTATCAAGAAAATGAAGACTAATTAACATTTTTTTGTAAATTTTTACAGTGGATGATCAAGTTTATCCACTGCTTCTGGATTGGCCAGTGTGGTTATATCTCCCACATCATCTCCTTTCACCTTAGCTTTTATCACCCGGCGCATGATTTTACCAGAACGAGTCTTGGGCAGATCCTCCACAAAACCTATAAATGCAGGGCTGGCTATNGGNCCNATTTCTCGGCGAACATGTTCTCTAAGGAGGTGTTTCAGCCGGGGACTGGGATCAAATCCTTTTTTTAATGTTACAAAACTGCAGATCTCTTCTCCTTTAACTTGGTCTGGTTTTCCAACTACTGCTGCTTCAGCCACAGCATCGTAACTTACCAGGGCGGATTCTACTTCTGCAGTGCTTATTCGGTGACCAGCAACGTTCAAAACATCATCTGCTCTTCCCTGTATCCAGAAATAACCATCTTCATCGATGCGGGCAACATCACCACTTAGATAAACACCAGGGAAAGTGCTCCAGTAGGCATCCACGTAACGATCAGGGTCTTTGTAAAGTGTTCGGAACATGGAGGGCCAAGGTGTCTTAATAACCAAGTGACCACCACCTTCACCTATGGGGTTGCCCTTGTTATCCACTACATCGGCTTTTATGGTGGGGAATGGTTTTACCACTGATCCTGGCTTTAAAGAGGTTATGGGCAGGGGAGTTATGAGTTGCATTCCAGTTTCTGTCTGCCACCATGTGTCCATAATAGGGCACTGTCGGTTTCCAACATGTTTATAGTACCACATCCACGCCTCTGGATTTATAGGTTCTCCCACGCTACCAAGGAGTCTTAAAGAGCTTAAATCATGTTTTTGGGGCCATTTTTCACCGTATTTCATGAACAATCTGATGGTGGTAGGGGCAGTGTAGAACACACTCACACAATATTCTTCGATGATCTCCCAGAGGCGGTTGGGGTCAGGATAATCAGGGGCCCCCTCATACATCACAGAAGTGACTCCCATGATGAGTGGAGCATATACAATGTAGCTATGACCAGTTATCCAGCCAATATCTGCAGCACACCACCATATATCCTGGTCTTTCAAGTCAAAAACTAGTTTTAATGTGGTGTAAATCCCAACTGCATATCCACCATGGACATGAACCACTCCTTTAGGTTTCCCAGTTGTGCCTGAAGTGTAAAGGATGAAAAGAGGGTCTTCCGAATCCATGGGCTCGGTGATACATTCTTTTTCCTGTTCATGGATGATTTCCTCCCACCACAAATCACGTCCTGGTTTCATGTGAACTGGAGAACCAGCATGTTTCACCACTATGAGTGTTTCCAGGGAGGGAATATCATCTAAAACTTCATCTACATTTTCTTTAAGTGGTATGACTTTTCCTCGGCGGTAAAATCCGTCCACGGTTATGGCAACTTTTACCTTGGCGTCGTTGGCTCTTTCTTGGAAGGCTTTGGCCCAGAAACCAGAGAACACCACACTGTGAATTGCTCCGATCTTGGCGCAGGCCAACATGGCAATGGGTAACTCCAAGATCATGGGCAAGTAAATAGATACACGATCCCCCTTCTTAACACCAAGACCCCGCAAGGCATTGGCCATCTGATTAACCTTCCGGTGAAGATCATGATAGGTAAGCTTTTTTACCTGGCCAGATTCACCTTCCCATATGTAGGCCACCTTGTTTTTCCGCCAAGTTTTAACATGCCGGTCCAGGGCATTGTGTACAATGTTAAATTTACCTCCACAGAACCACTCAGCATGGGGAGGATCCCATTTTAAGACATTTTCATAGGGTTGGTACCATTCTAATTCCTGAGCAAGCTCATCCCAGAACCATTCTGGATCATTTTGAGCTTTCTGGAGAAGTTCATCATAACTAGTTATACCATAATGTGCCATCCATTTTTGGATGTTACTATTTTTCATTAAATCTTCGGAAGGTGAAAATAATCTATTTTCCTTTAAAAGAGCTTCTAACTCACTTAAAATATTAAAACCCCCTATAAACCCTTTTATTCAAACAAGATTGTCATCAATTATCCTACACTATATTATGTTTTTTCCAATTCAATTATATTTTCACCATTTTTCTATCTTTTCATGTGGAGCTTGGTAAGACTAATGATGCCCAAAAACTAGTTCACACCAACTTAATACTAAGACGATATACCCAGGGATTTGCTAAGATTAATGGTGACAAAAACTTTACTGGGTTCATTCTTAACCTTCCAAACACTCTGAAATGCACTGTAATCATTTTTATTGAAAACTTTTACTGGATCCTCTTGAAACCTAACGGGTTATAATTTAATAATAGTAAGCAACATATTCTTTTTTCATGCAATCCGTGGCCAAGATTAGATTGGCAGATGCACTGGTTAAAATAATGGAAAAAGAGGGAATAAAATATATATTTGGCCATCCAGGGGAACAAATACTCCCAGTTTACCAGGCACTACGCAAATCATCAATAAAACATGTTTTAATGCGTCATGAACAGAGTGCAGCTCACGCAGCAGATGGATACGCCCGAGCATCACTTCAACCAAGTGTTTGCATAGCATCAGGAGGTCCTGGAGCATTAAACATGACAATGGGNGTGGCTACAGCTTACAAGGATTCAGTACCACTCCTAATCATCACTGGCGATGTTTCCAGCAATTTAAAAGGTGAAAACGTCTTTCAAAATATTGATGTAAACGCTGTTTTTAAACCAATAACTCTGCAAAGCCACTTGATAGACGACCCAGATCAAGGAATAGAAATAATTAAAAAAACATTCCAATCCCTTAAAACAGGGAAAACAGGTCCAATACACCTAAATATTCCCCGTGACATTCTACAAAAAGAAATCAACCCATCCCTCCTAGATGAAAGTGTGGAAATAAACATTAAAACCCACTGGAAAGACATAAACCAAGTTAAAAGATTACTTAGAAAATCTGAAAAACCTCTACTTCTAGTTGGTGCAGGAGTATTATGGTCCCATGCTGCTGGTGATGTAAAAAGTTTTGCAGAACAACACCAGATCCCAGTAGCCACCACATACCCTGCTAGAGGCGTCATTAGAGAGAATCATCCCCTTTCTCTGGGACTTTTAGGAACCAGAGGCACACAAAGAGCTAACTATGCTGGAAAAAACTCAGACCTTATCCTGGCCATTGGATGCCGATTATCTGAACGAACACAGAAAGGGCTGGGTAATGCGCCAATAATCCAAGTGAACTTGGATAAAACAGTTTTAAAAGGAAATATTAACATTCAAGCTGATGTAAAGGAATTCATGGAAAAAATCAGCCCAACATCAACAAAAAATACTGAAAAATGGTTGCATGAACTTCAAAGCTATAATAAGGTTCANAAAATTAGGACAAATTATGATAAAACTCCATTAAAGCCACAAATGGCAATTAAAGAGATATTAGATGGCATTGGTTCTTCGATCTTGGTTAATGATGCTGGCAGTCACACCACCTGGATAACTCTGCTTATGGAAGTATCCGAACCATCTTCATTGATCTTCTCCGGTGGATTCGGACCTATGGGATACGGAATCCCAGCAGCAATTGGTGTTAGCCTGGCTCGTCCTGATAAAAATGTGGTGGTGGTGGTAGGTGATGGTGGTTTCCAGATGACCAGCCAGGAGATGGCAACCATCTNTGANTTAGNTTTACCCATCATGATCTGCCTAATAAATAACCAATCCCTTGGCATTATCCGACAGTGGCAAGAGCTTTACTATGGNGGAGCATTCCAAGTGAAACTTGAAAATCCTGATTTTGTGAAACTGGCCACTGCTTACCATTTAAAGGCCAAAATGGTAGATTCTCCANGTGAAGTTTTGGCAGCTGTGGAGAATGGACTAAAACTTAATAAACCATTATTAATAGAGATTAAAGTTGATAAAAATGAAGACATACCACTACCCAAGTGAATTTTCTAACAATTTATTTATAATGGTGATTAAATGAAGGTGTTACTCATCAACCCGCCTTATTTTAATTCTAAATATAAATTTATAGGTTTAGTGGCACCACCATTAGGAATAGCGTATATAGCCGCAGTATTAGAAGAAAATGATATAGATGTGGAGATAATTGATGCAGCAGCCCTGGAAATGAGTTGGGAAGCACTGGAAACCCAGATCCAAAAGTCCAACCCAGGATTAGTGGCTGTAACCGCATTAACCCCCACAATCTCCAACTCCCTTAAAACCGCCCAACTGGCTAAAAAAAATTGTCCCGAGGCCACAATAGTTATGGGTGGATACCATCCCAGTTTTAACCACCAGGAAATGTTAGAAAATGATTACGTGGATATTGTGGTCATTGGTGAAGGAGAATATACTTTCCCCGAACTGGTGAGAACCCTAGAAAAAGGTGGAGATATTAGTAAAGTCAAAGGAATTGCCTATCAAGANGTGATAACACCACCACGNCCTTTAATAAAGGATCTTGATCAATTACCCTTCCCTGCAAGNCACTTACTCCCTATGGATCATTACAAAATTCTGAACATGAAACTGAACACTGCCACCATAATATCAAGCAGGGGATGTCCAATGCAGTGTTCATTCTGCGCCTCAGCAGCCTTGCACGGGAACCGGCTCAGAATGAGATCAGCCAANAACGTGGTGGATGAAATGGAACACCTNATCAANGACCATGATGCCGGGATGATCGCGTTTATGGATGATACTTTCACACTCAAACCAAACCGGGTTGCAGAAATATGTGATGAGATTATTAAAAGGGAACTTAACATTTATTGGGGATGCACAGCCCGTGCAGACACCCTTTCTGATGAATTACTCCGAAAGCTAAGTGAATCCGGATGCATAACTCTGTTTCTGGGGGTGGAATCCGCTGATCAACAACAGCTAGACAAGCTTAACAAACAATTAACCATTGAAAAAATCCGCCAAGCCTTTAAACTAGCTCGGAAGAATGATATCCGCACCATAGCTTCTGTAGTACTGGGAATGCCAGGGGACACCAGAGAAAGTATTGAACGAACCATCAAATTTGCCAAAGAACTAAACCCTTCCTATGCAGTTTTCAGTTTAGCCACACCTTACCCTGGGACCAGATTTTACCAAGAAGCAGTTCAAAAAAACCTTATCAAAGTCAAGGACTGGTCCAAATTCACCCTACTATCACCAGTATTGGATACTGTAGATTGTTCACTGGATGAACTTAAAAAACTACAGAAAACAGCCTTCAGACAATTTTATCTACGACCAATCTATCTATTAAAACAAGCATGGATGGACGGACCAATACTCTTTAAAACCATAGTCACCATGATCAAAGAAGTTTAAAAAGCACACCAATGTAAATATGTCTAAAATCCATTATTACTTATTTATTTAGTCTTACAACATTCTATAAAAAATTGTGAAGCTATTTTGTTTGTTTGTAACAGGAATTTTAGGCATAAAATTGGTATGGGATGGATGGATCACTTATGGGTATTGATGGTCCTTCTAACCTTCGAGTAATGTCATATTTTTTTTGATGATCCTACTAAAGACATTACCCTTAAGATAAACCTGCTTTCTGGCTAGTTCAAGCAGCCAAAATCCCGTCAATAACCATAAAGCCGGAATCATCAATTTTTTAATAGTTATTGGGAAAAATTTAGTAATCAGCATTGTTAATTAATTTAATATTTCAACATTTCAATCTTCACACGGTTATTTTAATAATTACACTATTATTTTGAGATTTCATCAATTTTAACTCTCTTAAACATCAAGTTCAATGAGTTAAATTCAAATAAAAGCAGTTTTCATTGTTTCATCTTTTTTTCATTGTAAACAGAATGCCGTGGATATAAAACATGTTCCAGTAGGAAAACTGCTATGGTTCCTATAACGTAGCCATTGGCTACTAATGGTTGCAGAACCTGGGGGAACTGTGTAATCACAGATTGTGGTAAAAATGCTATTATTGTGCCTAAAAGAATTGGTAATCCAATAATAGCCCCGTCATCTACGTTTTTTATAGAATTACTTTCAATTGAAATTAGTAGTGCTGGTCCGATTAACATGATCAGGACGTATAACAAAACAATACCCAGCACTGGTGAAGGTATGTTACTTATCAAGCCTATTGCTATTGGTGAAAAGGCCAGTACTAAAAATATTATCGCTGCAGGAATGACTGCAAATTTAGATGCATTTTTGGTGGTGGAGATGATACCTATGCTTAAATTATAATTAACAATACCTATAACTCCCAGGAGTCCTGCCAAGACGTTTCCCAGCCCAGTGAAAAATATGCCTTTTTCAACACGTGTCTCCATTTCATCTGCATCTAGTATAATCCCTGCTGATTGAATTATACCTAAATCAATTATTACTAAAGCTAAAAAGCTAATTAAGAATGTAATAAAAACACTGATATTAGGAACTGCCAGATGGCCTATAAATGATCCAGATGGAATTGATAAAAGAGGTAAGTTCAAGTTAGGGCTGAAATTTCCAAATATGATAAAGTATAATGCACTACCTCCAAACAATGCCAAAAATGTTAAAGCAGACCTCCAAATTCCCTTCAAGAATGTATTCCCAATAAAAATTATAAATAAGAGTACAATAGCAAAAATAACATTATATGATGAGGGGACATGATTTTCAACACTGATCAGGCTGATTATTGTAGGTATAAGTGTAAATGTGAGAAGTATGAGGATAACAGTAACAACTCGGGGTGTGAAAAGTTTTTTAACATGTCTAAAAAGGCCACTTGCAACTAATATACTAACTAAAATACCACCAATCAATATTGAAGAATTAATACCGCCTACTCCTTGATTAAAACTGGTTAAAATAGCAATCAATATCACGGTAACTGGACCAATGACCAATGGGAGTCTGTGGCCTAAATAGATTTGTATGATCATGAATATGCCTATGATGAGCAGTAATTTTTGAAGATAAGGAATATAATCTGCTCCGAACTCAAGAACTCCTACTAAGGTCCCTAAGATTATGATGGAAGGGAGGATAACTGCAAAATATTGCAACCCCACTACCAACATTTCAGTCTTCTTGGGCTTGTCATCTAATCCATACCTAAATTTCATAGCTACTCACAACATTACACTTAATAAGATGCATACTTGTCAAAATATAAACCGAAACCGTGATTCAATTTTATTAATAATAATTTATTATGGTTACCTTTGCTTATAGCTTCTTTTTAATCAGTGATAATATTTCAAATATTGTTATAAAAAAATGTTTAGAAAAAATAGAAAAATAAGGGAGTAAACTAACTACTTCCCATTAGGTAGGTGTCGGCCACTGCAGCCACACCTTCACCAATCTCCACATCCAATCCCAACCCTTGCATGGTCATCTCCAGCGCAGCGATGGTGCTTATGATCTCACGATGGGTTATGTTACCCATGTGGCCGATACGGAACACATTACCTTTAAGATGGTCCTGTCCTCCGGCCAGTTCAATCCGGTAACGTTCCCTCATGGTACCACGAAGTTCCGAGTCAGTTATTCCCTCTGGAATCTTGATCGAGGTCACAGTATTACTGGCCGCATCTTCCTGGGCGAATAAGTCCAGTCCAAGGGCATTCACACCATTTCGAGTGGCTTTAGCGGCCATTTTATGTCTTTTAACCCTTTTTTCCAATCCTTCTTCCATAATCACACGGAGTGCTTCTTGCATAGCGTATATTAATGAAACAGCTGGGGTGTAAGGTGTTTCTGGTGGTGTTGCATCTCCACTTTTTTTGTATTTCTTCATGTTAAGATAATAAGTCTGATTATCAGTTTTATCAACCACATCCCAAGCATCATCACTGAGGGTGATTGCCGCCATACCTGGCGGTGCTGCCAGACACTTCTGGGAGCCAGTAACACAAATATCAATACCATAACCATCTACAAATACATCATCCCCACCAAGGCTGGACACAGTGTCCACAACATAAAGGGTATCATAGTCTTCTAATATCTTACCCAATTCTTCAATGGGGTTGGTTGCACCGGTGGAAGTTTCATTATGCACAACAGTAACTGCTTTAATATCATCATTTTCTTCCAGGAATTCACGCACAGCACTAGGGTTAACTGCATGTCCCCATTCTACTTCCATATTCACAGGAATTCCACCATGGGTTTCAGTTATCTGCATAAAGCGCTGTCCAAATTTTCCTCCTACAATGTTCAGGACACGATCACCCTTACTGATGGTGTTGGCCAGGGCGGCTTCCATGGCTGCCGTTCCGGAGCCAGTGATAAGGTAAGACTTGTTATCAGTCATGAACAATTCAGACATCATCTGGTTGGTTTCAGTGAGAATTTCACCGAAAAGGGCGCTTCTATGATTAACTATGTTTTCTGACATGGCCTTCAGGACCCTAGGGGCCACACGAGTGGGTCCGGGAATCATCAGTAAAGTTTCATCCATCTTTTCAACTCCAATTTGAAAATATCCTCCAACAATATTTATTATCTATATAATTTGATATACTTTATATATGGAACTGACCCTGTGGATGGAATGGTACCAACTCATCCTGGAAGACTTCGGATTTAAAAGAGATGATGATGAACGCAGTGCCCGGATATTAAACAATATCTTGGAAGATAAAGGCACCCTCAGGCCACAAGACATTCACATCGAAAGTAGGGTCATTGTTTTCGGTGCTGGACCATCCTTAAAACCTAATCTCACTATTTTGAAGACCATGAACCTGGATGAATTCACCCTAATATCTGCAGATGGGGCCACAACCGCCCTTTTAGAGGAAAATATCATCCCTGAAATTATAGTAACTGATTTAGACGGTCGAATGAATGATATAATCCTTGCTAACCAGCAGGGAGCCTTAATTGTGGTGCATGCCCATGGTAACAACCAGGAACAAGTTGAGAAATTCACCCCAGAACTAACTAACATCTTAGGAACCACTCAGAGCAAACCTTTAGCCCATGTTCATAACTTTGGGGGTTTCACTGACGGTGACCGTTGTGTTTTCCTGGCAATGGCCCTGGGGGCGCGTGAAATAATATTATCTGGAATGGACTTCGGAAAAATCGTCACCCATTACTCCCGGCCAGACCAGGAAGATGGTCTTGCAGATGTGGTGAAGCAGAAAAAACTTAAATGGGCCAAAAAACTGGTTAGATGGGCTGCTCTTAATAGTGATGTTCATTTTTTGAATATTTCCAGTGGGGAAACAGTGGAAGGTGTGGAGGATATAAATCCAGATATACTTAAATAATCATAAACAAATTATTATGCAACCATAAAATGATTATAATTGGACATAATGGTGTATGCACATGTCAAATAGCGTGGAAAACATTTTAATGGGTGAAGAAACACTTTTCAAGGATATAACTGTATTCAATCCTGATTTTGTCCCTGAAAATTATTTGCATCGCGAATCACAGATGGAAGCACTTGCCTTATGTCTTCGCCCTGCCCTAAAGGGTGGTAAACCAGTTAATTCTGTGGTGGTGGGATCACCAGCCACTGGCAAAACCACTGCTATCCACAAGATCTTTGAGATAGTTGCCAAAAAATCCCAGAAACTAGCCACTGCCTATGTGAACTGCCAACTCTACAACACTCGTTTTAACATCTTCGCCCAAATATATCAGCAACTATTCGGTTACTTACCGGCAGAAACCGGAGTCCCATTTTCCAGGATTTATGGGGAGATAATGAAAAAACTCTCCAATGAGGGAAAAGCACTGGTGGTTGCACTGGACGATATTAACCATTTATTCTATCGTAAAAATGCTAATCAAATATTATATGATATTCTACGAGCCCATGAAGTGTTTCCAGGAGTGAGAACTGGAGTTTTCTGCGTTATATCCGATATTGAATTCCGTTTCATGTTGGATAAAAATGTAAGCAGTATCTTCATACCCCAAGAAGTGATATTTGACACTTACACCTGGCAGGAGATAAGAAACATACTGGATGACCGGGTAAAAGCAGGTTTTTATCCTGGGGTCTTATCTGATGAGATTTTAGACGAAATTGTGGATTTTACCAATTCAACTGGTGATTTGCGGGTGGGGATTGATCTTCTCCGCACCACTGGGAATTTTGCAGAGGCAGACGCCTCCCGGAATATTGAAAATAAACATCTGGAAAGGGCATTACAGGATTTTGACTCCCAAAGCCTGAAGAACACTATAAACAATCTCACTGATGATGAGAAGGGATTATTAGAGGTAATAGTTGAACAAAAAGAGGATAATCCCACTGCAGGAGATTTATATAATCTTTTAAATGAAAAAAGACCTCTAAGTTACGCATCATTCGACCGGGCTCTTAAAAAACTGGAATTCATGCGGGTAATTGACACAAAATTCACTGGAAAAGGAAAAAGGGGAAACACACGCCAAGTTATGTTGCGATTTAATCATGAAGAAGTAGATAAGTATTTGAAATAAATCAAAGTACCAACAAAATATTAAAGTGTAAGAATGGGGGGATTTTTAGATGAGTGATTATCGTTTGAACTTTTCAGAGTATGATCTTGATGTTAAGGCGAAAATAAAGGAACTGGGCTATGACACTGGTAATTCTATTGTTTTTCTCCCCTACAAATTCGAACAATCCCAAACTACTGATGACATGATCTATACCATGCCAGAAATCATAATGGGAAAATCATTCAACATGATGGATTTTAAAACCGAATTTTTAACTGGTAGGAAAGAATTGGAACTTTTAGATGAGATTGGAACCCTGATCATAACCATCATGATCCCCACACAAATGTTCCTGGTTTTCCCAATTCTCATGAACATCTTATCAAGGCAGCTGCCCCAATATTATGATGAAGAAAAGATTGGCTTTAATTTCATACTAGAAAAACCCGATGGAAAATATCTTAAAATTGACTACTTTGGGTTACTGGCAGATTTTGCTGAATCTAAAAAGGAAGTAATCGAAACCAGCAAAGATGTAATGGGCCTATCCTATTCGGACATAATTGCCATATTAGAGGATGCCTTAAAAACTGGATCCATTAACCAGATGCATTTTAAAATGATGAAAAATGCATTTTCACCCTAATAACATCACTAAATTGAAGGAGTGTACCTAAAATAGGCTGTGTATACCTTCATAGACTACAAATTCTTGAAATGCTGATGCAGGAATAACATGTATGTTGCCCTGTGCATACTGGACTGATGCAGTTTCCATGAGAACTTTACGATTACTCCGATCTTGTGCTTTATTTTTAAGACCATCCATAAGTGACTGCACTGCACTGCCCCTGCTCATTCCATTCTGGTTCTGTTCTTCTCTTAAAAATTCTATGGAATTTCCAGTGACATAACCCTTACCTTTCACATGAACTGGTCCGATGGCCTTTATCATAGCATCTATAGCTTCAGGAGTTACAATGACCACCAGATTAGTTTTCAAGCCAGTGTGGTATTCAACTATTTCCTGAGCTATTTTTGATCCTGCTTCTACATCTGAACTCCATAGTGAGTCGTGTAGGTATAGTTTATCTACACCGTAACTTCTTAATTCAGAATTGGGGGATTTAGTTGGATGTGCCAGACCTCCCGGATAAACCGGAGTCATGTTAACTATTTTTCCATGGTTAACATTTACTACAAAGGCCATGTCCACTGCCCCTACACCAGGTCTTGGTTCAGATGGGTCAGCACATAGGAGAAGTACATTATAGTTTCCATCAAATTTTCCCTCCCCCTGGATATAAAGGTAGGACACATATATACCGGTACCAACAATTAGGATTAGAGTAATAAGTATGATGATGAGTTTTCTTGACATAAGTTTCACTTATCTGTAAAATTATTATATTCTCCAAATTTCTAGTAACATAATTAAATTTAATAGAAAAGGGATAAGAAGTAGAGTTATTATTTCATCACTTAACAAATAAACCTTATGGTAGGTTTTTTAACAGTCAAAGCTAATATTAGGTGAATTTTTTCATGGTAAATATCCCACCTGGAATAAAAAAATATAGATGGTTTAAGCAATTGAGAAGATTCAGGAATTACATGCGAGATTCCTATAAATCCTACAAACACAGGACAGTCATGTGGATTCGGGAATCAGAATTCGTTGAAAACATTAAAGGAGATTATAAACTCACCGAGGAGCAGAAAAAAGAACTCTATAATTCAGTGATCCAAGAATCACATAAACATGCATTGTATGATTTTGATCACAAATCACCACTTGTTTCCATCATAATCGTGAACAGGAATGGTTTGGATCATCTGAAGAGGTTGTTTAAGGATTTTGCTAGTAATGTTCAGTATCCCTCCTATGAAATAATAGTAGTTGATAATGCTTCTCAGGATAATTCAGTGGCCTTTTTAGAGGAACTTTCCAATGTCTTACCACTTAAGCTAATTAGAAATAAGGATAACCAGTCATTTTCAAGATCCAATAATCAAGGAGCTGAAATTGCTGAGGGAAAATATTTACTTCTTCTTAATAACGATGTGGAACCCACCCATGGTTGGTTAAATCATATGATGAGATCAGCAACACAATCAGGGGATGTGGGTGCAGTTGGAGCTAAACTGGTTTACCCGGACTGTTCCCAGTCACGTCTTAACCGAAGAAACTCTTTTAAGATCCAGCATGAAGGCATAGCCTTCAAAGAAGAGGATGGCTTTATAAAACCATATAATTGGGGTAATGGAGAACCTTTCAGTGTGGGGGAGTTGGTGGATGAAGCCCGGGCTGCGGTTACTGGTGCGGCGTTACTGGTTGAAAAAGAAAAATACTTCCAAGTTGATGGATTGGATGAGGGGTATATCTACGGCTATGAAGATGTTGATTTTTGTCTGAAATTACTAAAAAAAGGGTACAACAATATCTATTGTCCTCGAGCTGTTTTATTCCATTATGAATTCGGAACACAGGAAAAACATAAGAAGAAAAATATTAAAACATGGCGTTTGAATAATCAAAAGATTTTCAGGGAAAGATGGAATAAGTGGCTGCGCAGGGAGCTTTTAATGGATAAGTTGAACTGTGGCTATGTGTTTTCTGATAAACCCTTAAAAGTGGCCTTTGTGGTGACTGAAACTGGTGAGAATGCATCTGCCGGGGATTACTTCACCGCCACATCACTGGCTAAAAGTTTCCAGAAATATGGTTGGGAGACAAGTTACCTTTCCCGGGTGGAATCTGAAGACTGGTACTATGTTGAAGGGGATGTTGATGTTCTAATATCCTTACTTGATGCTTATGATATACGTAAAATCAGGTCGGAGAATAATTTACTGATTAAGATGGCATGGCCGCGTAACTGGCTTGACCGTTGGATGTTTTATTATCCTGATTTTGCCGAGTTTGACCTGGTAATGGCCACCAGTGAAACTGCCTGTGAATACATAAAACAAAAAACTGGTAGGGATGTTTTTCTCCTGCCTCTGGCTACTGATCCGGATATTTTCAACAGCCAGGTTGAGGGGAATGAGGATTGGATGTGTGATTATTGTTTTACTGGGAGTTATTGGAATGATCCCCGTGAAATTGTGGATATTTTGGATCCGGAGAGTTTGCCTTATACTTTTAAATTGTATGGNAAAAATTGGGAGGAGTTTGAAAAGTTTAAACCATACTATGNAGGGTTCGTACCTTATCAGAGAATGCCTGAAATTTACCGGTCCACTAAGGTGGTGGTTGATGATGCTAACCGGGTTACTAAAAGATATGGCTCAGTTAATAGTCGGGTTTTCGATGCAATTGCATCAGGTGTGCTGGTGGTGACTAATGGTGATATAGGGGCAGAAGAAACTTTTAAGGGAATTCTGCCTGTTTACAGGTCAAAGGAGGATCTGAATCAATTACTTGAATTTTACCTTTCACATGAGGAGGAGAGAAAAGCCAAGATCAAAGAGTTGCAGGAGTTTGTTCTTTCCCATCACACCTATGATCAGCGGGCAGAGAAGATTAAGGATGTCCTGGAAAGTTACATCTGGAAGAGGAAGATGGCCATTAAAATCCCTGCACCAAGCTGGGAGGAAGTGGAGGAGTGGGGTGACTACTACTTGGCCTTGGGATTGAAAAAGGAGTTGGAGAGGAATGATTGTGAGGTCATACTCCAAGTTTTACCAGAGTGGGAGGGTGATGGTGATGCCCGTTGTGATAGTGTCCTGGTTTTAAGGGGATTGAGTCGTTACCAGCCTAAACCTCAGCACTTCAACATGATGTGGAACATATCCCACCCTGATGATGTGACTATTGAAGAGTACAATCAGTATCAGCACGTTTTCATAGCTTCAGAGTACTGGGCAAGCGAAATAGCTAAAAAAGTGGATGTTCCAGTGGATGTCTTGCTTCAGTGCACTGATCCTGAACTTTTCTACCCGGATCCTGATGATAAGTACAAGCATGACTTATTGTTTGTGGGAAACTCTCGTGGAGTGCACCGGAAGATAATTAAGGATTTACTGCCCACAGATGAAGAACTGGCAGTGTATGGTGCAGGATGGGAAGGACTAATAGATAAAAAATACATCAAGGGAGAACACATACCCAACAAGGAGTTGAGAAAAGCCTATTCATCATGTAAAATCCTCCTTTGTGATCATTGGGATGATATGAGGGATAAAGGCTTCCTTTCTAACCGCCTATTCGATGCATCCGCCTGTGGGGCTTTTATAATATCTGATAATGTTAAAGGTATTGAAGATGTTTTTGGAGATGCAGTGGTGACTTATGAAGATTCTATTGATCTCAAATCATCAATACAATATTATTTACATGGTAATATTGAAATAGAAAATAAGATGAAATATGATAAAGATTATTATACTTATGAAAAAAGTGTCGAAATTTTATTGAAGTATATTAATTTAGGATAAAAATAAGTCCAATAAACTTTTTGACATAAATGAACATGGGATATGATGATAAAAGAACAGATAAAAAAACAAATTAAAAAAACTGGAACTTATCAATCTGTTGAGATAGAAAATGAAAAATTACGAAATCACATCAATAATCTTCAAAATCACACCAATAATATTAAAAGTAGCATGGATAAGTTGAAAAATGAAAATTCAGACCTAAAACGTTTGATAAATAACTTAAAAGCTGAAAATACAAGTTTAAAAGAACTTTATTTAGAAACTAACATTTCTTCTCAAAATTACAATAATTTAACTGTCATAATGCCTTTTCGAAAAACAAATGACTATGAAAGGGAGGAAAATTTGGATATAATGCTTAAATATTTGTTTAAGATAGGAATAAAAAATTTGATAATACCGGAACATGCAGATGAATCATATAAAGATTATTTAATTAATAATTATGGGAAGTTCTTCAATTCATTTGAGGTAATATTTACTTATGCAAATGGAGGTTTATTTAATAAAGCTCATGCAATCAACAAAGGCGTTACTTCATCTACCACTCCATATTTTGCCATAGTTGATATGGATTGTTTGACTGAGAAAAAAAATTTTGATATGGCAATTTATTTATTGGAAAGGGGCTTTGAAGTTGTTCATCCTTTTAATAGAATCGTTCAAGACATCATTGATAAAGAAAGCTTCAAAAAAAATTTTGATTTTCGACAGGTAAAAACAACTATCCAATACAGAGATTGGGCTGATGGGGGAATAGTTTTTTGGAATAAGTCTGCCTTCATAGATATTGGTATGAAAAATGAATATTTTAGTGGATGGGGTGGAGAAGATAATGAAATAATAATTAGGGCTAACTTATTTGGACTAAAACAAATACGATTAGACGAAACTTTATATCATCTTTATCATCCTCGTCCACAAATTAGAACAAAAAATAATGTTGAACAGATGGAAAAAATTTTAAAAATTCAAAGTAAGGAAGAGCTATTGCATGAGATCAGTAAGTGGCCTTGGATTGAAAAAGATAAAATGTAAGGCTTTTCATTTAGTTTAAATAAAGCAAAAAAAATGATGATCAGTTAATTAACACTGAAAAATCTTGCAGCTAACGGTGATAACTTCTATACATTCTTTAGAATTACATTTTTTACATTTTATATTTATATTATATTGAAATGAAAGGTACAATGTAACTTCCAAAACTATGATGAAGGTGCTCAAAAGATGAATTTAATAAATTTGTGAATGTGTGAAACTTGAAGCTAACAAATTAACATTTAAAATGGAATTTTCTGTTGAGATTCGGGGGAATTATTTTGTCAATTTATAACAAAACATTTTATGATAATCAAGAAAAAGGTTCATTAAACTCTGCTAAAATTATTGTTCCAATTGTAATGGATATTGTAAAGCCCAAGAGCGTTATTGATGTTGGATGTGGGGTAGGAACTTGGCTTTCAGTGTTTAAACAGTTAGGAGTTAATGATATTTTAGGTCTTGATGGAGAATGGGTAGATCAAAATCGATTAATGATACCTAAAAGTAAGTTTAAGGCCATTGATTTGGAAAATCCAGTAAAAATCAACCAAAAATTTGATTTAGCTGTTTCTTTGGAAGTTGCGGAACATATTAGTAATCAACATTCCGAAAATTTCATAAAATATTTAACTGATAAGGCACCATTGGTTTTATTTTCAGCCGCAATTCCTTTTCAGGGCGGAACAAATCATATAAACGAGCAATGGCAAGAATATTGGGTAAACATTTTCAAAAAAAATGATTATAAAGTTATAGATTGTATCAGACCCCAGATATGGGAAGAAAAAACTATCGAATGGTGGTATACTCAAAATATACTACTATTTATTGAAAATAATTATTTTGAAAATAATTTTGAATTGAAAAAGAATTTAGACATTAAATTCACCACAAATATGTATTCTATTGTACATCCAAGACTATACTTGAAACAAATTAAAGATCATGAAAATTCTAAAAAAGTTACTTCTAATAATTACAGTAGTCAGTTGGAGTCTCAGAGGCGGTTTTTTGAGGAGAAGATAGGGGTTCTTGAGAATGAGAAGGTTGAGTTTTTTAATGAATCTAAGAATTTGTTTAGTGAGTTGAAAAGTCAGAAAGAGGTTTATGATGGTCAGTTGGAGTCTCAGAGGCGGTTTTTTGAGGAGAAGATAGGGGTTCTTGAGAATGAGAAGGTTGAGTTTTTTAATGAATCTAAGAATTTGTTTAGTGAG
>JGI24710J26742_10000060_pt1 | contig 82148 bp, 72 predicted proteins | sample BioPla2DNA2_FD_26742 | JGI IMG/M metagenome (IMG submission 26742) | reverse complement strand
AAAAAAGTGCTACAGACCATTGGGTATGTAGCACTTTTCATGTTGTATACATTAATTCATATGTATTATTCTACTGTAATTACACCTGTCGGACAATTATCGGCTGCTTCCTGAGCAGCATCTTCTACTTCTACAGGGATGGGGTCTGTATATACCTCTGCTAATCCTTCGTCATCCATACGAAACACTTCGGGGCAGGTTTGTGAACAAAGCTCACATCCAATGCATCCGTCTCGATCAATTGAAGCTCTCATAAACATTCCTCCATTAATTAGAATAATGTATGCGGAAAATTCCGTGTATTGAGTATAACATATTTTTAGTGTTTTGTAACCCATTATTCCATAATATGATTTTATTTGTTTTTTTGACTCATATATAATATAATAAAGTCAGAATGTACCATAAGGTTGGAGGGATATGATGGAGAAGGAATTAATGCTTGCAGATGAGATAAGAGAAATTGAGATTTTGGTATTCCGGGCAGGCGGTAACTTATATGGGGTTGATATTCATGATATAAGGGAAATTCTCCCCTATGACAGAAAGCCGAGAGTGATACCCAATTCCAATCCTCACATTGAAGGCGTGGTCATGCCAAGAGATTTTATAATTCCGATAATAAATCTGGTGTCAGCCCTTGGTCTTGAGGATGTGGATAAACAAGAGAATGAAATGCTTTTGGTCACAAGCATTAATGATATGAATATCGGTTTTCATGTCGACTGTGTAGAAGGAATCCATCGCTCCACCACAGCCAATTTGACTAAGCCCGGAAGAAAGCTTAGCACCTCCTTTAAGGATGCTGTCGTATCAATCTTCAACATAGAAGGCAGTAAAATAGAAATTTTAGAGTTCAGAAAAATTATTAACAGTATAAATCCTGACATTATATTGACATGATGTAATATGTATACATAAGATCATGAAATATACGTATGAAAACAGGCGGTGACTTATGGCAAAGTGTAAGTTATGCAAGAAAGCAATTTCTGATGGAATGGAATTTTGTACGGAGTGTGCAGATAAGAAGGATATAATGGCTAATGAATCTTATCTGGATAATCTGCTTAATTCTGTGCAGGAAAAACCGACCACAGCAAGTGATATATATAAAAATAAGAAAAAGAAGGGAGAACAAAAGAGTAAAGCTCCCGAAACTCTGGTGCAGCCTGAAAGCCACGAAGACTATCCTGTTGATTTAGAGGATTTGGAAGATTTCAGTGAGTTTGATTATATGAATGAACTGGATGACCCGATTATAATAAGTCATGAGGCTTTGTATGGGGAGGAAGAATCGGAACCGGATGCACAGGTTGAATCCGACCTAACGGCTGATGAAGAGCATAATATTGATAGTGAATTTCTTCAGATGGATGATACCGAAGTACATAATGAGGCTCAGGACGACGAATATATTGAGCCTATTTTAGACGATTTATTAAAGCATTTGGATTTATCCGAAAGCGACGCAGATGAAGAGGAGAATGCCGATATACCCAATCAAGTCAATATTCCCAATCAAATAGATGATTTATCTGAGAGTGAGACTGAACAGATGGCTGATACAGCCAAGACAGAGGTTTCACCTGAAAGCGAGCTTCTTGATCTTCTGAATCAATTTGATCCGAATAATCCGATTGAGGATGATATACAAGCTATTACCAACCTGCTGGGCGGCATTGGCGTGGAGAAGGAGTATCCCGAAGATGTCGGAGAGGTGTTTTCTGAAGCTCTGGAGGCTGTCACCGATTTGAATGATCCCGATCAGGGTATTAAATATATTTCTGATGAATCTGATTTTATGGAGGAAGTTAAGGATACTAAACAGAAGGAAAAGAAGCCCGGCCTATTTACAAGACTGTTTGCCAATGTAGAAGTTGACGAAGAAACAGAATTCAAAGAAAAAAAGGTTAAACGGAAGAAGAAGTCAAAGAGGAAGGACGAGCAGGCTTCAGAATCGGATGAGGAAGCAGAAATTCCTGTCAGAGGCAGGCAGATGGCTGAGCCGTTAGAAGACACACAAAAAGAAGAAGCCAAGAAGAAAAAGAAACCCAAGAAAGAGAAAAAGAAGAAGATAGAGATCTTAGATGATGAGGTTGATGAAGGACGAATCAATCGTGTAGGAGCCTCGATAGTGTTCTTATCCTTCGGAGTATTGGTAGTTCTTCTTCTTGTTTCTACAAACATTTTTTCTTATACATTGAGCATTAGGAATGCAAACGATTACTTTGACAGACAAAGATATACCCAAGCCTATAATGAGGTCTATGGTATAGAGCTTAAGGATGAGGATATTGAGCTGTATGATAAGATAATGACGGTGATGTTCGTTAATAAGCAGTTGAATTCTTATAATAACTATTACCATATGAAGAAATTCCCCGAAGCCTTAGATTCTCTGCTTAAAGGTCTGCAAAGGTATGATAAATATATTGAGTTGGCAACAATTCTGGGAATCAGTACGGATTTGGATTATGTCAGAGATCAGATTATTGCCGAATTATATACTGTCTTTAGTCTCACAGAGGAGGAGGCTATGAACATAATTAATAGTGAAACCCAGGCACAGTATAGTATTGCAGTATATGATGTGGTTTTAGAAAACATTATGTTTTATTAATCGAAGACTTAACAAATAGGAGAGGAACAGCCGAATATGATAAGAATAATACCCTGTCTTGATATCCATAATGGTCGTGTGGTTAAAGGAGTTAAATTTGTTGATTTAAAGGATGCCGGTGATCCGGTGGAGATAGCCGCAGCGTATGCACGCTCCGGTGCGGATGAGCTGGTATTTCTTGATATTTCAGCCACGACCGAGAATAGAAGTATTAACCTTGATGTTATGAGAAGAGTTGCCGAAGCCGTGTCTATACCGTTTGCCGTTGCGGGCGGAATCCGCACCATAGAGGATTTCAAGAGGGTACTGGATGTTGGAGCCGGTAAGGTAGGTGTCAATTCGGCCGCCATTGCCAATCCAAGTCTAATCAGTGATGCGGCAAATGAATTTGGCAGCCAAAGCGTGGTCCTTGCACTGGATGCCAAAAAAAGAGAAGACGGCTCCGGATGGAATGTGTTAAAGAACGGCGGAAAAACAGATACAGGTATTGATGCCGTTGAATGGGCAAAGAAAGCAACAGGTCTCGGTGCCGGAGAAATCATACTGACAAGTCTGGATTGTGACGGCACGAAGAACGGATATGACCTTGAGCTAACAAGGACAATTGCCGAGAATGTATCTGTTCCGGTTATCGCCTCCGGTGGAGCCGGTAAGCTGGAGCATTTTTATGATGCCATAACCATAGGCAAGGCAAGCGGTGTATTGGCAGCTTCACTGTTCCACTTTAAGGAACTGGAGATAATGGAGGTTAAGAATTATCTAAAGCATAAGGGAATAAGCGTAAAATGAGTGCGATTACAAATGATTGGCTGGATGCTATAAGCGGTGAATTTAAGAAGCCTTACTATGCACAATTATATAGATTTGTTATCGATGAATATAAAAAACATGTTATATATCCGGATGCGGCCGATATATTCAATGCATTTCATCTAACCCCGCTTAGTAAGGTTAAGGTGGTTATTATCGGTCAGGACCCTTATCATAATGAGAATCAGGCTCATGGTCTGTGTTTTTCGGTAAAGCCCGGTATAGACATTCCGCCTTCTCTTGTAAATATTTATAGGGAGCTAAAGGATGATTTGGGATGCTATATACCCAATAACGGCTGCCTTGAGAAGTGGGCAAGGCAGGGAGTTCTACTTCTTAATACAGTTTTAACGGTACGGGCTCACCAAGCATTTTCCCATCAGGGCAAGGGATGGGAGCAGTTTACCGATGCGGTAATTCATGCTGTCAATGCTCTGGATAGACCGATTGTATTCATCCTATGGGGAAAGCCGGCACAAAGTAAAAAAGGTATGCTAAATAACAATAAGCACCTTATTTTGGAGGCACCTCATCCGAGCCCATTATCTGCCTATAGAGGATTTTTCGGCAGCAGGCCATTTAGTAAAACCAATAAATTTCTGATTAAGAACAATATTCAGCCTATAGACTGGCAAATTGAGAACATATAATATTAATTTAAAATATCCAGGACTGTGAATTAGTCCTGGATATTTTTTATTGCCGTAGACAGCATAAGTTTTATACGATTCAGTTGGTTTACTTCACTGGCTCCCGGGTCGTAGTCGATAGCTACGATATTTGCCTCAGGGTGCTGACGCCTCAGTTCCTTGATAACACCCTTACCTACGATATGATTCGGTAAGCATGCAAAGGGCTGAGTACAGACTATATTATATACACCGCTATGCAGAAGCTCCAGCATCTCACCGGTTAAGAACCACCCTTCACCGGTCTGATTTCCAATGGATACCACATCCTCGGCATACTTCGCCAGATTCTTAATATGAACAGGAGGATCAAAGCGCTTGCTCTTTTTAAATGATTTGACAGCCTCCCTACGTAATCTTTCCAAAGCCCAAATGATAATATTTGCAATAATGGCACTTCTTTTACTCTTACCGAGGTATCTGGCTTTGAAGTTGTTGTTATAGGCACAATAACTTAAGAAATCCAGTAAATCAGGCACAACGGCTTCGGCACCTTCTGATTCAAGTAGTTCCACCAGATAATTATTGGCTGAAGGAAGGAATTTCACAAGTATTTCGCCTACCACACCCACCTTAGGCTTTTTCATATTCTCATAAATGGGAAGATTATCAAAATCCCTTATGATTCCTCTAATATTCTTTTTATATTCTCTCCATTTACCCTTCCTCAGACTCTTGATGCATCTGTCACGCCATTTTGCATGAAGCTCATTGGCTGAGCCCGGAATTTTCTCATACGGTCTGGTTTTATATAGAACTCTCATGAAAATATCGCCATATACAAGTGACTGCATGGCAGTAATCAGTAGCTTTGGTGTAACCTTAAGACCCGGATTTTTCTCTAATCCCGATGCGCTTAAGGATATAACCGGTATCTGTGACATGCCTGCCTTTTCAAGGGCTCTCCTAATAAAGCCAATATAGTTTGTCGCTCTACATCCACCGCCTGTCTGTGTGATTATGACAGCAACCTTATTCAGGTCATACTTACCCGACAGAAGAGCGTCCATAATCTGACCCACCACCATCAGCGACGGATAGCAGGCATCGTTGTTAACATACTGTAGACCCACATCCACAGAGCGTCGGTTGTCATTGGGAAGGATAACTACATTATACCCCCCGTACCTGAAGGTAGGCTCCAGAAGCTCAAAATGAATAGGAGACATCTGGGGTGCCAGTATGGTATAGGTATCCTTCATATTTTCTGTAAATATGGCTCTATTATAGGCAGAGGATACGACCTCGGCCTTATAGCCCTTGCTTTCTCTTTCCTTAACAGCTGACAGGAGAGAGCGGATACGTATTCTTGCGGCGCCTAGATTATTGACTTCATCTATCTTTAACACAGTATATATTTTACCGGAGTCCGACAGGATATCATTGACCTGATCGGTGGTTACCGCATCCAGTCCGCAGCCAAAGGAAAACAACTGTATAAGCTCCAGGTTAGGCTGTGTGCGGACAAAGGAAGCAGCGGCATATAATCTGGAATGATACATCCATTGGTCAATTACAATCGTCGGACGATCCACCTTACCCAGATGGGATACGGAATCCTCTGTCAGTACGGCTACACCAAGAGAATTAATCATCTCCGGAATACCATGGTTTATCTCAGGATCTATATGGTACGGTCTGCCTGCAAGAACGATTCCCCTTCTGCCGGATATACGAAGATATGCCAATGTCTCTTCGCCTTTCTTTCTGATATCATCCCTGGCATTGGCCAGTTCCTCCCACGCAGCTTTACATGCATCCTTTATTTCGTCTTTATCAATTCCTTTTTCCGTGAATATTTCTACCAGTCGCTTGGATAGAATCTTTTCGCTCTCAAAGGATAGAAAATGATTGGCAAATTCAATAGAAGGATCTCTAAGCTCCTCCACATTGTTTTTTATATTTTCAGGATAAGAGGTTACTATAGGACAGTTATAATGATTATTCGCACCGGAAATCTCCTTCCTTTCATAAGGTATACTCGGATAGAAGATATACTTAACGCCCTTATCAATTAACCATTTAACATGCCCGTGAACCAGCTTGGCCGGATAGCACTCAGATTCACTGGGGATGGATTCTATTCCCAGCTCATATATTTTCCTGCTGGAGGTCGGCGACAGCTCTATATGATATCCCAGCTTCGTGAAAAATGTATGCCAGAAGGGATAGTTTTCATATATGTTCAGAACCCTGGGAATTCCGACTGTACCACGGGGAGCCTTATCCGCAGGAAGTACAGGATAGTTAAAATAACGCTCCATCTTATAATCATACAGATTAGGAATGTTTTCTTCGTTCTTCTCTTTACCCAGCGCTCTTTCGCATCTGTTACCAGAGATAAAGCGTCTGCCTCCGGTGAATTTGTTTATGGTCAGAGTACAGTTATTGGTACATCTACCGCAACGGGCAAGTGAGGTTTCGAATTTAAGTTCATTTATCTGGTCAATGGTAAGCATGGTGCTTTCGCCACCCTCATAATGCTCTCTCGCAATAAGGGCAGCACCAAAAGCCCCCATAATACCTGCAATGTCGGGGCGTACCGCTTCACAGCCTGATATGGTCTCAAAGCTTCTTAGTACCGCATCGTTATAAAAGGTTCCGCCCTGCACTACCATCTTATTACCAAGATCCTTTGGATTCGTAACCTTTATAACCTTATATAAAGCATTTTTGATGACAGAATAAGCAAGACCTGCAGAAATATCCGCAACTGTTGCTCCTTCCTTCTGAGCCTGCTTAACCTTTGAGTTCATGAATACGGTACATCTGGTTCCCAAATCGATAGGGTTCTTAGCATAGAGAGCTACCTTAGCAAAATCCTCAACCTCGTAATTTAATGATTTGGCAAAGGTTTCAATAAAGGAGCCGCATCCGGATGAGCATGCTTCGTTAAGCAAAACATTGTCTACCGAATTATTTTTGATTTTTATGCATTTCATATCCTGCCCGCCGATATCCAGAATACAATCCACATCCGGTTCAAAGAAGGCGGCGGCATGATAATGGGCTACCGTTTCCACTTCACCCTCATCCAGTACCAGAGCGGCCTTTATCAATGCTTCACCATAGCCTGTGGAGCAAGCCCGTACTATTTTCACGTTCTCGGGAAGAATTTCATATATTTCCTTCAGAGACTTAATCGTGGTTTTTAAAGGGCTTCCGTTGTTATTACTATAAAAAGAATAAAGCAAACTGCCGTCCTCACCAACCAGTGCCACCTTGGTAGTGGTTGAACCGGCATCNATTCCAAGGAAGCAGTTACCTTNATATTCGCNTAATTTTGCCTTCTTAACGGTATGTACTGCATGTCTTTTCGAAAACTCTTCGTATTCGGCTTCGCTTTCAAACAAAGGCTTCATACGGTGCACTTCAAAATCCATCTTAATACCGTCTGACAGCTTTTGATACAGGGATGAAAGGGTCTTACTGCTTTCTTCCTTAGAATTCATGGCGGCTCCCATGGCTGCAAACAGGTGTGAATTCTCAGGCGAAATAATCTGTTCATCCTTTAGCTTTAGCGTACGGATAAACGAATTTCTTAGCTCATCAAGAAAATGAAGAGGACCACCCAGAAATGCTATATTTCCTCTGATAGGCTTTCCGCATGCGAGACCACTGATAGTCTGATTCACAACAGCCTGAAATATGGAGGCGGACAGATCAGGCTTAGTCGCACCTTCATTTATAAGAGGCTGTATATCAGATTTTGCAAACACACCACATCTGGCTGCAATAGGATAGATTGCCTTATAATCTTTTGCATATTCATTTAGACCGGCAGCATCCGNCTTTAAAAGACTTGCCATCTGGTCGATGAAAGAACCTGTACCTCCGGCACATATGCCGTTCATCCTTTGTTCAACACCGTTAGTAAAATATATAATCTTAGCATCTTCTCCGCCAAGCTCTATAGCCACATCGGTATGAGGAGCATAATCCTGCAGTGATGTGGCAACGGCAATAACCTCTTGTATAAAAGGAATATCTAAGTGCTTGGAAATAGTCAGTCCACCCGAACCGGTGATGACAGGCAGAACAGTCACATCACCCAGAGCCTGCATCGCCTTCTTCATCAATTCCGCTAAAGTCTCCTGAATATTAGCAAAGTGACGCTCATAATCGGAAAATATTATCTCTTTATTATCGTTCATTATGACAATCTTTACGGTTGTGGAACCAATATCGATGCCTAAAGATAATTTGTTATACATTTATTATTAACTCCTTTATTAAGACATAGAGCTTACTCATAGCTGATATTATATCATAAATACGCAGATTAGGAACTCGGAAATTTCCATAGACTAATCTGCTCATCTTGGATATTATACGATACATAATTATTAAGTTCAACATCCTATTCTGATAAAATGGAAAAGATTNTCTTAAGTATTTATTAAAAAATTTCCTAATCCTTACATGAATANTCCTACTAAATATGATATGCAAATGTCGAGATATTGCTAATAAAAGAGAGATTTGTAATATTATGCCATTATATTCGTCATATAAAAAATCTATTTATATATACAGTCCCATTTGAATAATTATTGAATATAATAAAACTAATCGATGTAGTAATCTGTTCATGATGGAAAGGGAGATTAGATGTTCTGTCTATATTATGTAATAAAGCAGGGAGATACCTTATATTCAATCAGCAGAAAGTATAATGTTGATGTTAATACAATAATTATGGCAAACCCATTCATCAATGTATATAATCTTCAACCGGGCGATACCATCTGCCTGCCTTGTATACCAAACAACAGATATACTTATTTTACGACATATCTGGTAGAGGATGGGGACACATTGGGAAGTGTGGCGTCAAAGCACGAAATTAACATTGCAGACTTGCTGGAGATAAATGATATATATNCTATCGAACTGTTACCCGGCTCAACCCTGTCAGTGCCCATTATGGAAGGAGGAGAGGGCGGTATAATCCTCTAAATATATATCACATTTCTTATTCGGCACAAAACAGTGGACTATGCTGTTTTGTGCTTAGTTTTGTTTGACAAAGGATATATAAAAACATATAATTAAGATTGAATTTTGGTAATTGAGAGGAAGGTGGTTTTATGGAAACGAGCCCTGATAGTAGTAGCCGAATACAAAACTACATATCAAGTACTGTAGTTGGCAGAAGGTTTTCTATATTAATCCTTCCTATATTTGTTATGTCTTATAGAATGGATTAATATAGAAAACCACTGCTGACCATAAGCAGTGGAAAGGAGCATATATGATCGAAATCTATAAGACAGAGGATGGCATATTACAGAAAAGAGACGAGATATCGGAGGGTTGCTGGATAGCTATGACAAATCCCTTGGCGTCCGAGCTTTTGGATATCTCTGAAAGGACAAACATTGATATTAATCATTTAAGGTCGCCATTGGACGAAGAAGAGCGTGCCAGAATTGAAGTAGAGGATAACTATACAGTTATATTGGTGGATATTCCAACCCTGGAAAAGGCACATGAGAAGGAACGATATATAACTATTCCTCTTGGTATAATTGTATCAAAGGATTATCTTATAACGGTCTGTCTGGAGGACACTCCGATATTAAAATACTTTAAAGATGGACGAGTAAGGGATTTTTATACTTTCAAAAGAACAAGGTTCATCCTGCAGATATTATACAGAAACGCAACGACCTTTCTTCAAAACCTTCGTACGATTGACCGTAAAAGTGACGAGATTGAAAGAAAGCTTCATATATCCACACAGAACAGCGAATTAATAGACTTGCTGTATTTGGAAAAAAGCCTTGTTTACTTTACAACCTCATTAAGATCCAATGAGGTAGTGCTGGAAAAGATGATGAGAATTGAAAGCATAAAGAGATATCCCGAGGATGAAGATTTGTTAGAGGATGTTATTATCGAGAATAAGCAGGCTATAGAAATGGCAAATATCTATAGTGGAATACTATCAGGCACCATGGATGCATTTGCATCGATAATATCCAACAATCAAAATATAGTCATGAAGTTCCTGGCAGCCATAACAATTGTTCTGTCCATACCCACCATGATTGCCAGTTTTTATGGCATGAATTTTGTAGAAATACCCGGCGGTAAACATCCATACGGGTTTATAATAGTAACACTGGCAGCGCTATTGATTACAGTTATTACGGTATTTATATTCAGAAAAAGGAAGCTATTTTAGCTTGACATGAAAGGCATGGAGATTATATGAGATTTATTCAGTTTTTAGAAAGGAAATTTAAGAGATATGCAATTCCGAATCTTATGAAGTATATAATTGCTTTGTATGGTGTAGGGATTCTTATATACTCATTTAACCCAAATGCATATTTATTTTTAGGTTTGGATATTGACAAGGTACTTAAGGGACAGGTATGGAGGCTCGTAACGTTTTTAATACCGATGTCTACCTTTAGTAACATTTTATTCGTATTCTTAAAGGCATATATTTTCTACATGATAGGAAATGCTTTGGAGAATGCCTGGGGGTCCTTTAAGCTTAACTTGTATTTCTTTTCGGCGGTTATTTTTAATATAATTGCGGCATTTATTATATTCGGAATATTTCGTGCCAATATATTAGGCTATAGTGTTTATATGTTTGTGCTATCGTCACCGCTGGATNTCATATACAGCTCGATGTTTTTTGCCTTTGCGGCAATGTATCCGAACACACAGNTTTTATTATATTTCATAATACCTGTAAAGGTAAAATATCTTGCATGGATTAACGGAGCCCTATATCTATATAATATCTACCAGTATATTTCAATGGGATTTTATTTGGGTATAGTCCCGATTGTTGTATCACTGGCTAATTTCTTTATATTTTATATGTCAACAAGAAATTATCGGAGATTTTCTCCGAAAGAGTTCGAGCGAAGGGCAAGATTTCGTAAACAGATGAATGAGGGCAAGAAACAGGGGAATGTCACAGATTTTAGGGGACGTACCGTAATTACCAGGCATAAATGTGCAATATGTGGAAGAACGGAATTGGATGATGATAATCTGGAATTCAGATTCTGTTCAAAATGCAACGGCAATTACGAGTATTGCATGGAGCATTTATTTACCCATGAACATGTTCAGGAATAATCTATTAAAATTTAAAAAGGGACAGGAAGATTTATATGAGCATAAGCTTGAGAAGTATTTATAAGAATGTCATAAATAATCGTGATCTGCATAACAGTATACCGGATTTTTTAAATATTACGACCGATATATATAATACCACTGCAACAGTCAGGCTGGCACTCGATTATTATATTTTCTATGAAAAGTACTTGGATGAGAAGGATAATTGGGACGGACAGCTTCATGAATTCACCAAGAGCATTAATTCTTTAATTTCAGAAGCGGTGGTACTAAGAAGTAATATTAAAGAGACAGAGAATTATGTAAGCCTGGCAGACGGCATCCGCAGAAACATCACAGAAAGAATGGAGCTTCTTTCCTCCTATGCTGATACCTTCGAGGTCTATGAGTATGCCATAAATCGTGTGGAATATAGATTCAAGGATTTTGAGGAGTTGGAGGATGATGAAGAATTCGCACGGGAGGTACTTCGATATATCTTCGAGGAAGAGGATAATGTAATCATAAATGACAGAATTAAGGATATTATCGGTCAGCTACCTGTTCGTATAGCCAAGAAGAAGTATTTTGATTATATTATGGGCAGCCTCGGTGAACTGGTCGGGGCTCAAAGAGATATTTTTGAATCATATATTTATATGATTAGAAGCCGTGCCATGCTGGATATAACCGAGGAAAAGAAAGATATGTTCCCGTCTCTTTGGGAGAAGAAGGAGAAGCTGGAAAGACTCAATTTCAAAGATATTAATAAAGAGCAGTATGAGGATGCAGAATTACTTATCAGAGAGGCTCTGGTGTATTTAGAGACCGAGATTACAGCATATTACAGTCTGATTGAGATAGTTAATGAACTGTATGCTTTACTGATTTGCTGTCCTTATATCTGCACCGAAACCTTAGAGGATAAGGAGCTGAAAGAAGCTGCCGATAAGATTATCAGCAGTGTCAATACGGCATTTTTAACTGACAGACAGGAGGAGCCTTCGAAAGAATTAGTGGATAGCCTTGGGGTTTTAGAAGGTTACCAGGAGGATATGGAGCATGACTTAATTTCCATTGATGATGCATTATATCATATTGACAGCAACCACAGAATTGTTGCAGACAGCCTGGGAAAACAGAAGATGTTGGATGCACTGCTTCTGTGCAAGAATCTTCTTTCGGGCAGCCACTTTGTTGATTTGGAGAAAACGATATCAGATGAAGTAATTGACATGGAAGGTTTAAAAAAAGAAGTCGATAAGCTTATTATGGAATTGACAGACCGGTTTAAAAGCACGGACCGCATGATTACCAGAGCCATTATGGCAAATACGATGGAATTAATGCCCGTATATTTTAATACTCATACCGAGGTTATGGAATATGTTCTATACTCCTTAAACAGATGCACGGATATTGCCGAAAAATATGCCTCGATGGAGATAATTCAAGGATTTATGGAGGCCTAGCTGTTACTTGTATTACATGTGGAAAAATGTGGAATACTACTTATAATCAAACAATGTACTGTTTGCTGTTTGGAGGGAACCATATGATACAATGGGCATCAAGTTTATATATAGGTGATAAGCTTCAGAAGAAGAAGGACAGAGTAATAAAGAATATCAGTAACAGAAAAATTACCTCTGATGTGTATTGTATTGCATTTGCATCCCAACCCTGCAATTTGTTTGATATTATGAATGCCAATGAGCTCTTGTTTCCTCACTACAAGAAAGCAGACATCAAAATCGTAGGGCTCGCCAAGGGTAAGGATGAGGCTATTGATTTGGTTCAGGACATGCTTATGGAGGTATACAATAATACAGGTTCATTCAATGTAAGAGAGTATTTTACATAAGAATCTATATAAACCTAGGGTTTTCGAGTTACTAATCTTTATTTTCATGTTATAATGTCCACAACAAGCAGATTAGTTCATGAAAACCAGGTGATTTTGTTTTTGAGTTCTGGAAATTCATGTTATAATGTATATAAAGGAACCTTACTATGTTATCCATAATTCTATTAATCTTAAAAATAATCGGAATTACCTTATTAATAATACTGGGCATACTTCTACTTCTTATAGCTGTCGTTTTATTCGTGCCTGTCAGATACAGGGTTAAGGTAGAGCATGGTGATGCCTTTGCTTTGGATGGCTGTGTAAGCTGGCTTTTTCATTTAGTCCATGCCAGAATTGATCAAACCGGTAAGAACCGTAGAATTTGGATAAGGATTCTTGGATTTTTGATATATGACAGCGAACGTCCGGTTAAGAAATCGGTTAAAAAAGAAAGGATGACTATTAAAAGAAGTGACGATAAATCCGGTGCAGACATTATAGATGATGAAATACCGGAGGCTGAAGAGGATAAGCCGGACATCAAGCATCCCGAAAAGACAGCCGAAAAGATAAAGGAAGAGAAGGCCGACATCAAAAACGAAGCTGAAGTCAATGATATTGATAGAGCTATTGATAATGAGAACAAGGATAACGATGGTTTTCTGCTCAGGAAATATAAGAAAGTCAAAAATAGAATNAAAGACTTTTTTCAGAGAATAAAAAGAAAGCTTATGAATTTTATTCAGAAGCTTCTTAATATAAAACACAAAATAAGTTTGATACTTGATTTTATGCGGGATGATATTAACAGAGAAGGCTTTCGACATACCTATAACAGTATTAAGAAATTATTAAAGCATATTTTACCCAGAAAAATTAAATCGAGACTTATATTCGGAACCGGAGATCCCTGTAGCACAGGTCAGCTTCTCGGAGTATTAGGAATTCTATATGGTATATATGGTGATAACCTTCAGATTACTCCGGATTTTGAGAATAAGATATGCATAGGCAGCCATTATGCCAAGGGAAGAATAAGAATATGGACAATACTAATAATAGTAATTAAACTGTTGTTAGACAAGAGATTTAAAGAATTAAAGATGAATTATCAACTATTAAAGGAGGCGTTATAATGTCCGAGAATAATTTCANTTCAACTGTAGAATCATTATTTAACGGAATGGACAGCTTTTTATCCACAAAAACTGTGGTTGGAGATGCGGTTAAATTTGATGATGGAACTATTATCTTACCATTGGTAGAGGTAAGCTTTGGTGTCGGAGCCGGAGCATTTGCAGGGGATAAAAAGAACAATGCCGGAGGATGCCTGGGCGGTAAGATTATACCCAACTCAGTATTGGTAATCCAGAATGGATCATCTAAGGTGGTTAATATCAAGGATAAGGACGGATTAAGTAAGATTTTAGATATGGTTCCCGATGTTATTAACAAATTTACTAAAAATTCAAAGAAAAAAGATGATTGTGACGTAGACAAGAAAATCCAGGATGCAATTGATCGTGCTTCTGAAGAACCCTTTTGCGAATAATGACTTCCCTCAAGGGTATGATAAAAAAGCGCTTGCATTATAATAAATATTCTGATAGAATAAATGTGTTTGTTAGGCCAAATGGTTCTAAATCATACCTAAGGAGGTGCTTTTGATGGCAAAATGTTCAATATGTGATAAAGGTGCTCACTTTGGAATCGCTGTGAGTCATTCTCATAGAAGATCTAATAAGATGTGGAAACCCAATATTAAATCAGTAAAAGTTAAGGTTAACGGTGCGGCTAGAAAAATGTATGTTTGTACTTCCTGTCTTAGATCCGGAAAAGTAGAACGCGCATAAAGAATAACAATGGGTGTCAGGGGATCTTGGCACCCACTTTTTTCATTCATATTATTAATTACTGTTTATCGTTAATTGCAGAATAAATTATANCCCAGCAAGAGGCACAGAATAATAATACATATTGCTAAGATGCCATTAGTAATGAAAAGCATGATTGTCATGCCTATGGCAATCCAAAACAAGATAAACCCTATCATTCTTTTCATATTAACCACTTCCAAATAATAATCATAGTATTATATAATATGCATAGATGCATTGGGTTATCTCACAAATAAGGGAATAATATAGTACGGCTAATCTGTCATGAACAGATGAAAACTGGCTATAATAACAAATAAAGACTATAGATCAATTCATTGATAGAATGGAGGTTGATTATGAAAGGACATTTGAATACAGACATCGGAGAAATTGTGGTTGATAACGAGGTGTTGGCACAGTATGCAGGAGCGTCTGCAGTAGAATGCTTTGGTGTTGTAGGTATGGCTTCTATTAATATGAAGGATGGCATAGTTAAGCTGTTAAAGAGAGATAATTTAAGCCATGGAGTAAATGTTACTATCGAGGACAACAAAATCACGATTGACCTTCATATAATCGTCTCCTACGGAGTTAGTATTTCCGCAGTNGCTGATAATTTAATCAGCAATGTCAAGTACAATGTGGAAGAATTCTCGGGAATTGAGGTCAAAAAGATCAATATATTCGTAGAAGGAGTCAAAGTAATTGACTAACTTTGAGAATTAGGCATTTAAGGAGGAAAAATCAGTGATTGTTAAAACGATAGATGCTAAAACATTTAAAAAGATGTTTCTTTCCGGAGCTGCATGCATAGAAGCGAAGAAGGAATANATTAATGAACTGAATGTATTTCCGGTACCGGATGGAGACACCGGAACCAACATGACATTGACAATTATGTCTGCTGTTAAGGAAATCGAAAAGCTAAGCAATCCTTCGTTAGAAGAGCTGGCCAAGGCGATATCCAGCGGTTCGCTTCGTGGTGCAAGAGGAAATTCCGGAGTTATATTATCTCAGTTATTCCGTGGATTCACAAAAGAAGTAAGAGAGCATAAGGAGCTAAATGTAGCCGTAATAACCAATGGTCTTATGAAGGCTGTAGAGACTGCCTATAGAGCGGTTATGAAGCCCAAGGAAGGAACAATTCTGACCGTAGCCAGAGGTGCGGCAGAGAGGGCTGCACAGCTTGCTCTGGAGACCGATGATCTGGTTTATTTCGGTAAAGAAGTCATAGAACATATGGAAGAGGTTCTGGAGATGACACCGGAGCTGCTGCCTGTTTTGAAGGAGGCAGGAGTTGTGGATTCCGGAGGACAAGGATTGTTGGAAATTGTTAAGGGAGCTTATAATGCTCTTCTCGGTAAAGAAATCTTACCTAAAGGAAGCGGTTCTGAAGAGACTGCACCATCAGGAATAAACATCGAGAGAATAGCCTCAGAGGATATAAAATTCGGCTACTGCACAGAATTTATCATAATGCTCGAAAATGAATATAATATAAATACAGAAATGGCTTTTAAGAATTATCTTGAATCTATCGGTGATTCAATAGTGGTCGTATCGGATGAGGACATCGTTAAGGTGCATGTACATACGAACGACCCCGGACTGGCAATCCAAAAGGCGTTAACGTATGGCTCACTGACTAATATGAAGATAGATAATATGCGTGAGGAGCATAACGAAAAGGTTATTAAGGATGCAGAGAAGGCTGCCACAGAAGCCAAGGCTTCTCAGGATGTGCCAATGGCACAGAAGCTGAGAAAAAAGGCAGGATTTATTGCGGTTTCAATGGGTGAAGGATTGGGTGAGATTTTTACCGGCCTTGGTGTTGACCATCTGATTGAGGGAGGCCAGACCATGAACCCTAGTACAGAGGATATGCTAAATGCTATAAATGAGGTTAATGCCGATACCATTTTCATACTTCCTAATAACAGCAATATTATTCTGGCCGCAGAACAGGCAAAGCATCTTACCGAGGATAAAAATATCGTTGTTATTCCTTCAAAGAATGTTCCTCAGGGAATTACGGCTGTGATTAATTATGTTTATGATAAGTCTCCTGAAGACAATGCCGAGAGAATGATCAGCGAGATGAATAAAGTAAAATCCGGTCAGGTTACCTATGCCATTCGTGATACCAGTATCGACGGTAAAGAGATAAAGCAGGGTAATATTATGGGACTCGGAGATAAGACGGTAATATCCGTAGGAGAGAACGTAAAGGACACAACCATAGAGCTGGTTAAGAGTCTTGTAGATGATGAGTCTGAATTAATCAGTCTTTATTATGGTGAAGAGATAACTGACGAAGAGGCTAATGAAATCGGAGAAGAGCTGATGAATCTGTATCCCGACATGGATGTAGAGGTTCATTACGGCGGTCAGCCTATTTATTACTATCTGCTATCAGTTGAATAATCGAATAAGATACAAAGATAAACCGTATTAAAATTATATTGGAAAATAGTATTCAGGAGGGTGCATATATAACATAATGCACCCTCCTGATTGGTTATGAAACATCACATTCTTTGTGTATGGACTTGGTTTTACTCCAGGTTAAGCTTTCTGTTAAATATATAGTTTGTTCCGAGATAGAAGAGGATACAAAATATTATGGATACGACTATACTAAATGGGAACAGTAGCTGAGGAATAGAATCAAGCGCTTCAAAGGAAGTTCCGTTAATTACGGCCAATATTGATATTATTATTGTTACCAATATCTGCCCAACGGTATTTATTGCAATGTAGGCGGCGAAGGAGCCTAAAACCTTATGGCCTGTGAAAAGGTGTCCTACGGCAATAGACACATATATAAGTAAAATCTGCTGTATTAAGCTAAGAATGATCATAAATATTAATTCAGCCAAAAGTACGGCATATTTATCCTCAAAGCTAAGTTTTAAATTTATATATATATAGTCCCATATCTGTTTGATCATTTCTATATTCTTAGATGTTCCCAGAAGAATAAACAGTGAAGCTGCTACAACGATTATGCTCAATATGTTCAACATAAAAGATACTATGATCTTAGAGTTTATCAGCTGATTTGGCTTAACCGGAATCGTAAACATAAGATATCCTTCGTCTGACATAAGATTCTTATAAAAACGAAGAATCATAACTATAAAGGTAACAACAAATGATGCAAAAACAGATAATCCATATACAGACAGCATAAATACTNTTATGGTATTTAAGGGTCCGCTAAAAACTTCGATACTGGTTAACACACGATTAACAACAGATAGCAGAAGCAATATTAAATATAATGGAAATAAAATTCTTCCGGTCGCCTTAATTTCATGCTTAATCAGTTTTCCTAACATTTGAATACCTCCCTGAACAATGAATCTATGGATTTTCCTTCTTTTTCACGAAGTTCATCCACCGGTGAGTGAAGGACTAGGCTGCCTTCTTTGATAAATATAACTTCATCCAGTACATTTTCGATGTCTGCAATCAGATGTGTTGATAATATTACCGTAGCATTCTCATCATAATTTGTGATGATTGTACTTAAAATATAGTCCCTGGCAGCAGGGTCCACTCCACCGATTGGCTCATCAAGACAATACAGATGGGCTCTGCGACTCATGACAAGTATTAGCTGTACCTTTTCCTTAGTACCCTTGGATAGGGCTTTAAGACGTTTGTTCGGATCAAGATTCAGGCGATGCAGCATATCATAGGCTCTGTTTGTATCAAAATCCTCATAAAAATCATTAAAAAAGTTGATAGCCTCTGANACTTTCATCCAATCAGGCAGATATGTCTTTTCGGGGAGATAGGAGACTATTTTCTTACTCTCTACTCCCGGTTCCATTCCGGCAATATGGATGCTTCCTGAGTTAGGAACTAATAATCCGTTAATAAGTTTTATCAATGTAGTCTTTCCGCTACCATTCGGACCCAGCAGTCCGACAATCCTGCCCCGCTCCAATATAAGATTCAAATCTGACAGAGCAATGGTTGAGGCAAATTTCTTTGTAAGTGATTTGCATTCTAATATAACACTCATTTTTGACTCCTTCCGTAACTACGCTTTATTATTTTCTGATAATTGATTTATATATGAAATGATTTCATTTAGCTCTATGTTCAGTAGCTTCATCTTGTCTAAAAACTCCTGTACCAGTTGTGTAATGTATCGTTTTTTAAGCTGAGCAATCAGNTCTTCATCAGAGGTTATGAACCTTCCTATAGTACGGTTAGAATAGACTAATCCATCCCGCTCGAGCTCTGTCATAGCTCTTTGCATTGTATTTGGGTTTACCGTAGCCTGGGTTGCCAAATCTCTGACAGATGGAAGCTTATCGCCGGGCTTATATTTACCGGATATTATGCCCGCTTGGATTTGCTCCACCAGCTGTAAGTATACAGGCTTATCAGTATTGAGTTCCCATTGCATTGTTACAGCTCCTTTCATATAAATTGTATCATTGCATTAGTGTATTAGTGACCTAATACAACAATACACTAATACAGTATATTTGTCAATAGTTTTTTATCTTAATTTCTTATAATGAATTTCTTATAAACGTGTGTTCGATATAATCGTTGAAATATTACCAAAATATGCTATACTATAGTTTAAGCTTTAACATATGGAATTTATTAAGAATTATTAAATCAGCACATTTTATTTGATTTATTTGTGTGTTATTATATATGTAATAAAATGTGGAGTGAGTATCTTGGATTATAATGATAGCATTGTAAAAATTAAGGGAATCGGTGAAAAGACTCAGAAGATTTTTCTTAAAATCGGTATTGAGACTGTTCAGGATTTATTGGAGCATTATCCAAGGGATTATGAAGAGTTTGGAATGCCTGTACCCATATCTCAGGTAAGCGAGGGCAGCGTAGCCACCATAGAGGCATATCTTGGCATCACCCCCAGACTGAGGCGTGTGCGGCATTTGCAGATACTAAACGTTCAGGTGAGGGACAGCTCCGGTACGCTGATGCTCACATGGTTTAATATGCCCTTTCTTAAGAACAGGCTTACCATGGGAACCAGCTATCTGTTTCGGGGTAAGGTAAAAACCAAGAACGGTGCCCTTGTGATGGAGCAGCCACAGATTTTTTTTAATAAGGAGGACTATTATAAATTATTNAAGGTTCTTCAACCTATATATCCTCTTACGGAGGGGCTAACCAATAAACTATTAATAAAATCCATGCATGAAGTGCATAATAATCTGAAATTTGCAAAGGACTATATTCCCGATAGAATAAGCAAGGAATATTCTTTGATAGATAGGACAAAGGCCTTGAAGGAAATTCATTTCCCTAAGGACAGAGAAAGCTTAAAGAGAGCAAGGGAACGCCTGGTATTTGATGAATTCTTCCTATATTCTCTTGCATTAAGAAGGATGAGAGACAGTAAGGCTATAAGCCGTACAGAATATCCCATGAATGAAGCAGATGAATGTGAGAGGCTTATAGATTCATTGCCCTACAAATTGACAAAGGCTCAGCATTTGGTATGGAGTGAGATTAAGAATGATTTGACCTCAGAGCTTGCCATGAATCGCCTGGTTCAGGGAGATGTGGGTTCGGGAAAGACTGTTCTGGCATTGCTTGCACTATTAATGGCTGTAAAGAACGGATATCAGGCATGTATTATGGTTCCGACTGAGGTCCTGGCGAAACAGCATTATTCGTCATTTTGCAGGATGCTGTCCGGCTTTGACGTATCGGTATGTCTCCTGGTCGGTTCAATGACTCCAAAGGAGAAAAACGAAGCTTATGAAAGAATCCGTGAGCATAAAGCCGATATTATCGTGGGAACCCATGCTTTAATACAGGAAAAGGTGGTATATGATAATCTTGCCCTGGTCATAACAGATGAACAGCATCGTTTCGGTGTTAGGCAAAGGGAATATTTAATGACCAAGGGCAAGAAGCCCCATGTTCTGGTTATGAGTGCCACACCCATTCCGAGAACGCTGGCAATAATATTATACGGTGATCTTGATATATCCATATTGGACGAGCTTCCTGCCAGAAGACTTCCTATAAAGAACTGCGTTGTAAATATAAGCTACAGACCTACTGCTTACAGATTTATTGAAAAACAGGTGGCACAGGGTAGACAGGCTTATGTGATATGCCCTATGGTGGAAGAGAGCGAGATGATAGAGGCAGAGAATGTAATTGATTACACCCAGCAGATCAGGGAGGCCATGCCCTCCGGTATATCCATAGAGTATCTTCATGGTAAGATGAAGCCTAAAGAAAAGAATAGTATTATGGAAAGATTTGCAGAGGGAAGCATACAGGTACTGGTATCTACCACTGTCGTGGAGGTTGGTGTCAATGTTCCGAATGCCACCGTTATGATGGTGGAAAATGCTGAGCGTTTCGGTCTGGCACAGCTGCATCAGCTAAGAGGCAGAGTCGGACGAGGCGAACATCAATCCTATTGTATATTTGTATGCGGAACAGGGAGCAGGGAGGCAAAGGAAAGACTGGAGATATTAAATAAGTCTAATGACGGCTTTTATATAGCGGAGGAAGATCTAAAGCTTAGAGGGCCGGGGGATTTGTTTGGTATCAGGCAAAGCGGTGATCTTGACTTTAGGATAGGTAATATATATACGGATGCTTCGATACTTAAGCTGGCGGCACAGGCGGCTAAAAGCTTAAGCGATGATGAAGTAGAAGAAATCTTTAGTGAGAATCCTTATCTTGAGGATAAGATCTTAAATAAAACCGGCAACACTTTGTAATTTAAATAAAAGAGGTGTCCTATGATTACTGTAGATAAGCCAACCGTAAGAAAACCGGATGCATTATTATCCGTTGTAATTCCTGTGTATCAGGAAGGAAGTCATATTGGAAATTCCATCAGGACAATTGAAAATGTACTGAAAGATAACCGTATCGTATATGAGTTTATTCTGGTTGATGACGGTTCTACAGACAACACCTGGAATGAGCTGAAAAAATCAGCATATGGAAATGATAAGATATCAATTATCAGACTTAGCAGGAATTTCGGAAAGGAATCGGCTCTATGTGCCGGACTCGAATATGCCGGGGGAGATATGGTATTGGTTATGGACGGGGATCTTCAGCATCCTCCTGAAATAATACCCGATATGGTCAGCATCTGGCTAAATGAGGGCTATGATGTAGTGGAGGGCATTAAACATTCCCGAGGTAAAGAGAATATTATATACAGATTATGTGCAAAATTCTTTTATTTTTTGATATATAAATCCTCTGATATTAATCTTGGGAAGGCTTCTGACTTTAAGCTGATGGACAGGAAAGTAGTAGAGGCATGGAAAACTCTGCCTGAGCGGGCGATTTTCTTTAGGGGAATGTCGGCATGGTTAGGATTTAGTCGGAAAGAAATTAAATTTGATGTGGCCAAGAGAGTGAACGGTAAGACAAAATGGTCATTGTTCAGACTGATACGCCTGGCTGTAAATGCGATTACCTCTTATACCTCTATGCCGCTGCATTGCATTACCTTACTCGGAGTCATAATGTTTTTCGGAGCATTATTGATGGGAATTCAGACCTTATTTATGAAATTATCCGGAAGAGCCAGCGATGGTTTTACCACGGTGATTTTACTTCAACTAATCATTGGCAGTGCAATTATGACCAGCTTAGGTATTATTGGCATATATCTTACTAAGATATATAAGGAAGTGAAGGCAAGACCAAGATATCTGATATCCGATTATATCANGGGCGGTGATGATAAGTGCTAGGTATAATTTATCTGCTGCTTTGCTTTGGCACCGGTTGGGTAATATGTGAGCTTGCCTTTCCTAAGCTTCATAGTATCTCTCGGAGCTCATATGATAATAAGAGCATTAACTTAAGCCCATATTTTTTACTCCTNCCGGCTTGGTTTATCACCGGTGTGCTTAGTATGACATGGTTAGTATATATTATAGCATCGGTTTCTTCCAAAATGGAAGCCCCTTTAGTAATGGCTAATATCATTATGATGCCCTTGGCTCTTATTCTGCTTGCGTTTACATTATATAACAGACTTCTTAAGAATAAAGAATATGATAAATCATTAATATCGGAGGATAACAAAACCAAAGTCAAGGAATTGATTATACTGTGCTCCGTCACATTACTCGGAATAGTTCTTTTTTGGTCAACGTTCTATGTAAATAACGGACAGCTTCATATTGGTGTTAGTGTATTCAGTGATTTTTCACCCCATATAGGGATGATTAGATCCTTCTCCTACGGCAATAATTTCCCTACCTCATATTCTCATTTTGCAGGAGAGGATATTAAGTATCACTTTATGTTTCAGTTTCTAGCGGGAAATTTAGAGTTTCTTGGAATGAGAATAGACCATGCCTTCAATCTTCCCAGTTTATTAAGCTTCTTAAGCGCTTTTATGCTACTTTATGTACTGACCGTAAAAATAACAGGAAGAATGATATCAGGAATACTGGCTTTATTGTTTTTTGCATTTAGAAGCGGGAAGGCTTTATTTATATATCTTTCAAAAATACCTAAAAGCGAAAGCATAATTAACGCATTATGGAATAATACAGGATTCATTGGAGAAACACCCCATGAGGATTGGGGATTATGGAATCTTAATGTTTATTGCAATCAAAGGCATTTTGCGTTTGGATTAGCCGTAATGTTCTTTGTCATTATATTATATCTTCCGAATCTATATGGAATGCTTGAGACTATAAATCGGAAAGGACTTTCCTTAAAGAGGCTTTTTTTCGATAAGGAGGGATGGTGTATTAAGAATATACGCTATCCGTTATCGATAGGAATATTGCTCGGAAGCCTGTCCTTCTTCCATGGCTCGGCGGTTATCGGATGTCTTATGGTTTTATTTGTGATTGCCATACTATCAAACAGACGGCTGGAGCTCTTGATAACGGCGGTAGTTACGGTTATACTGGCTTTAATTCAAACAGGTTTTTTTATTGAGGGTTCTGTAGTGTCGCCTAAGCTGCTGTTTGGCTTTATAGCCGAGAATAAGACTGTATTTGGAGTGGCTGCATATTTGGAGCAGCTTCTGGGTATCTTGCCTGTTGTGGTTATTATTGCATTCATATTTGGGAAGATAGTCGAGCGGTATCTTATTATTGCTTCATTGGCTCCACTGGTATTTGCCTTTACGGTATCCCTTACCGTAGATGTTACNGTAAATCATAAATATATTATGATGAGCTGCATTCTTATGGGAGTATTTACCGCATCCCTTATCACAAAGATGTTTGACATGAAGAATGTTATATTTAAGATTGCAGGGGGAGTACTGATAATAATGCTGACATTAACCGGCATTTATGATTTTACTACCCTGCTTAGGAAGAATTCTGTTGAGGGTAAGGTTATTCTCAATATGGACGACCCGTTGACTGAATTTATCAGAGCCAATAGTGACTCGAGCGATATATTCCTTACCGATTCCTATACGGTCAATCAGGTGGTCTTTGGCGGAGCGATGCTATATCAAGGCCACCAGTATTATGCGTGGTCAGCGGGGTATGATACAGAATATCGGGATATAATGGTTCGAAAAATGTATGAGGCAAGTACGCCCACCGAGCTTATCAATCTGGTGAATGAGAATAAAATCAGCTTTATCATTGTAGATTATTACAACCGAATCAGCAATGAATATAATCTTAACGAGGACAATATCCGCAACACCTATGAATGTGTATACGAGACGGGAAGGGAAATATGGGATATTTCGATATATGATACAGGCAGGAAGGTAAAGAAGTAGATTACCAACACATTTACATATCGTAGTATATAGGAGGGACTTTAGGATGAAATTTAAGTATGTAATAGTCGGAGCAGGCTTGGCAGGACTGACCGTAGCCGAAAGAATAGCTAATGTAATGGATGAAAAGGTACTCGTAATTGAAAGGCGGGGGCATATAGGCGGTAATGTATATGACTCTTATAATGAGGACAATATTCTGATTCACAACTATGGACCTCATATTTTTCATACAAATGACAGAGAGGTGTATCTATATCTTTCACAGTTTACCAAATGGAATGATTTTTGGCATAGAGTCCTTACCTATGTGGACGGTAATCTAATTCCCATGCCTATAACTGTCGAAACCATAAATAGGCTTTATAATCTTAATCTTAACTGTTTCGAAATGAAGCAGTTCTTGGAGGAGAAGGCAGTTGACGTTGGTGAGGTAAAGACCAGTCGTGACGTTGCCATAAGTAAGGTAGGGCGGGATATTTATGAGAAGATATTTGAGACCTATACCAAGAAGCAATGGGGTGTAGACCCAGCAGAATTGGATACCTCTGTTATATCCAGAATACCTATCCGCTTTAATCGTGATACAAGGTATTTTGCCGATAAGTATCAGGGGATGCCTGCCCATGGATATACCAGGATGTGTGAGAATATGATCAAAAACAGGAATATTAAGATTATGCTGAACACAGACTATAAAGATATTATTGATGACCTGGAATATGACACCTTAATATATACGGGACCTGCCGATGAGTTTTATAACTATAAGCATGGCAGATTGGCATACAGAAGCATAAAATTTGAATTTGAAACCTTAGACAGGGAGGAGTACCAGNAGGCTCCGGTCGTGAATTATCCTAATGATTATGACTATACCAGAATCACGGAATTTAAGAAGCTTACCGGGCAGGATCACAAAAAAACCACTATATGCAAGGAATATCCCTGCTCTGAGGGAGAGCCTTATTATCCGTTTCCTACTAAGGACTGTAAAGCGCAATTTGCTCTGTATGAAGAAGAAATGAAGAAGGAGACCAAAGTAATATTCTTAGGCAGATTAGCCGAATACCGGTACTACAATATGGATGGGGTTGTCAGAAGAGCTCTGGATGTATTTAATATGCTGTAGGATTATGCTGTAGGGTAAGGTCGTCTATAAGGAGAGGAAAAAGAATGGATAAATTATATATTGTAATTCCTGCATATAACGAAGAGGAGAATATAGAAGCCGTCATAAAAGAATGGTATCCGATTGTTGAGAGAATAGGTAATGGTAGTAGGTTGGTCATAATTGATGACGGCAGTAAGGACTCTACTTACTCAATCATGAAGAATTATGCAGATGACCTTGAAGCCTTCGAGCCTCTGACTAAACCAAATGGAGGACATGGTGCAACGGTTCTTTATGGGTATAAATATGCGGTCGACAAAGGTGCCGTCTATGTGTTTCAGACAGATTCCGACGGACAGACTGTTCCGGAGGAATTCTGGCAGTTTTGGGAGGACAGGGATAATTGGGACATGATTATCGGTCAAAGAAAGGGCAGACAGGATGGATTATCACGGGTGTTGGTAACCAAGACACTGAAGTTCGTCTTATGGCTAAGCTTTCGTGTACGACTAAAGGATGCTAATACTCCCTTCAGATTAATGAAGGCCGATGTGCTTAAGGAACAGCTGGGTCTTATACCGGACGGCTATAATCTGTCCAATGTACTTATATCCGTTATCTATGCCAGAAAAGGTCTTAAGGTACGTTATATTCCTATTACTTTCAGACCGAGACAGGGCGGTGTTAATTCTATAAATATGAAGAGAATATTTAAAATCGGCAGACAGGCAGTCCGTGATTTTAAGAAATTAAATCAGGTGCTAAAATAGAACTGTAACCGGGGGTGAAATTGTGAATACGGTATTTGAAAATCTTTTATTGGGACAGGATACGCTTCCATTCATTCAATGGTGGCTAGTTGTTTTTATTCTTGGTCTTATATTTATGCCACTTTCCGGTTTGCTTTTTTCCACTCTTTCAGATAAAGGATATTTGTTCTCTAAGACCATAGGTATTGCGGTAACGGGATATCTGATGTGGATGCTTTCGACACTAAGGATTCTTAAGTTTTCAACAGTTTCCTGTATCATATCCCTGGTAATAGGATTGGTTATAAATCTATTACTTGTGTTTTACTTTAAGCGATATTATAAGCCTTATTTTACAAAGGATAAGCTGATAATTTTTGCTGTGGAGGAATTGCTCTTTGTTGCGGTGTTCATATTCTTCACCTATATAAGGGGATTTAAGCCCGAGGCATACGGAACCGAGAAATTTATGGATTATGGTTTCATGACAACTATGATGCGAAGTGATTATATGCCTCCACAGGATTTCTGGTTTAGCGGGACGAGTCTTAATTATTACTACGTCGGACAGTTCCTGGCAACATTTCTGACGAGGCTTTCATTTACTCCTGTAACCCATGGATACAATCTTATGCTTATGATGACAGGGGCATTTGCTTTTGTGCTTCCATTTTCTCTTGTCTATAATTTAATAATCAGATACAACGGCAGGAAAAATAAAACGTCGGGCTTCTACGCCGGTCTGGGAGGCTTTATCGGTGCATCCGGTGTATGTATAGCAGGCAATATGCATTATCCGATATATGGCTTAATTATTCCTGCCATTAAAAAGATTACAGGCAAGGTTAAGGGCAGATACTCTTATTGGTTTCCGGATGCCACAAGATATATCGGATACAGCCCTGAAACCAATGATAAGACGATACATGAGTTTCCGGCATATTCTTTTGTTCTTGGAGATTTGCATGCCCATGTTATTAATATATTATTCGTTCTGACTGTGCTTGCCGTATTATTGGCATGGCTTTTCAGACAGACAGATAACCGTAAGAATATTAAAACCGTCAGCAGTGAGCTCTTTGCCCCACATATCATAATACTGGGTTTTTTTATCGGACTGTTTCATACCACGAATTTCTGGGATTATCCGATATATTATGTGGTTTCCGGAGCCATAATTCTGTTTTCCAATATGATTATATACGAGTTTAAGAGGAAGGCTTATTGGCTTACGGCACTTCAGGGGGTTATTATATTTCTGTTGGGCGAAATTTTTGCATTACCGTTTACCCTTAAGTTTGATCAAATATCGGCTGCAGCCCGCTTAGCCGAGAACCATACACCCCTGTACCAGTATATGGTTTTATGGGGTCTTCCGATATTCACGGTATCACTATTCTTTGTAGTATCGTTAATTAACTTTGCAAATACTAAGAAACCGATTAAAAAGGGAGAAGGGCTAAAATCCGGAATGAAAAGGCTGGGCAGATTATTGTCATCATATATGGAGTCCTTGACCGATACGGATTTATATATAATAACCATCGGATTTTGTGCCATGGGACTCATACTTCTGCCTGAGATAGTATATGTAAAGGATATATATTCAGGAGACTATAAGAGAGCCAATACTATGTTTAAGCTGACCTACCAGGCGTTTATTATGTTTGGTATATGCTTTGGATATATTTATATAAGGCTTCTGAGATACAGTAAAGGTATCCTCAAAAAAGTTTTGACAGTAATATCCCTATCGGCCTTTATCTTAACCCTGCTGTATTCACAGAATGCGGTAAACAGCTGGTATGGTAATATATTTGACCGGAAAGGATTTGAGGGATTGGATGCCACGGAATTTATTAAGGAGGATTTTGAGGATGACTANCCGGCAATTAATTGGCTTTTAGAAAATGTGTCCGGTACTCCTGTGGTTCTGGAGGCTAATGGTTACAGCTACACCGATTATCAAAGAGTATCTGTAATAACCGGTCTTCCGACTGTATTCGGATGGTATACTCATGAACAGCTTTGGAAATCGGGGCCAAAAAGCACGGANAATATGGTTCTCTCTGAGCTGAACGGCCGTGCAAGAGATATTGAGACAATATATACATCTGATGATATGAGTCTTGTAAAGAGTCTGATTGAAAAATATGATATTTCGTATATATACGTCGGTCCTCTGGAGGAGGAAAAGTACGAATGGTTAAATCATGAATTAATAAGGAGTCTGGGGGAAATAGTATTTGAGAATCCNGATACGGAGGAGATTTTCTATAAAACCTATATAGTTAAAGTGGATAAATGACAACGGTATTTAATTATTGACAATTATTAGTTGAAAGTTTATTATATTAATGTATTAATGATGAGAAGTATAAAGTAAGGACGGGGAACATACATATGATAAAGGTAGGGGGACGGATAAGGTCGCTTGATTTTCTGACCTTATTTAGATGGTTTATCATTTACAGTGCTATGGGATGGATTTATGAGTCCGTTTTTGTCTACTTAGTGACCGGTAATATGGAAAACAGAGGCTTTTTGTTTGGCCCTTTATGTCCTATATATGGAATCAGCATTTTAATAATGATATTGATATGCTCTGACAGGGGCAAAAGCTTCGTAGCCTTAATCATAAGATGTGCCTTGGTCGCAACGGCTATGGAATACATAACATCCGTATGGATGGAATATGTATTTGATAAAAGATGGTGGGACTATTCGAATATGTTCCTGAATCTTAACGGACGCATATGCTTAGCTGCATCGGTGTTCTTTGGTATTATTGGTGCAGTGTTTGTACGTATAATCCATCCGACAATTGTATCTATAACTAACCGTTTTTCAATGAAAGCAATAAAAGCATTTGATACGGCTATACTTGTTGTTTTTCTTTATGACGTTCTGTTGTCTGTCCGTGTTAACATCATGTAAGTTTACACATCCTAATATTAAAGGCAGCTGCCTATAAGACATCTGCCTTTTTTGCTTTTATAATAAAATTTTGAAATGAAAGGAGATTACAATATGAATAAGTACTCAGAAATCACTCCGGAAATTTATAATTTAGCTGATATGATAAAAAGGAACTGTGTAATTAATCCCGAATTATATCAAAAATATGATGTTAAGCGTGGCTTGCGTGACATAAGCGGAAGGGGTGTACTTACCGGACTTACCGAAATTTGTGAGGTCCATTCCTATACAATAGTAGATAATGATTACGTACCCTGTGAGGGTAAGCTTTATTATCGTGGTATTGATGTGGAGGAGATAATAAACGGTTTTATTAAGGATGAACGCTTTGGATTTGAGGAGGTTACATATCTCTTATTATTTGGTGATATGCCGACCGAGGAGCAACTGAATGATTTTATAAAGCTGTTGGAATTCTACCGTGAACTTCCGCCGAGCTTTGTAAGAGATATAATCATGAAGGCTCCCAGCAAGGACATGATGAACACTCTGGCACGAAGCGTGCTTACTCTCTACTCGTATGATGAACAAGCGGACAATATATCTGTAGAGAACGTGCTTCGTCAGGGATTACAGCTTATTGCATTGTTTCCTCTGCTTTCGGTATATGGCTATAAAGCATACCGCCATTATCATTTTGGCAAAAGCTTGGTAATACATCCTCCGAAAGCAGGACTGTCTACAGCAGAGAATGTATTGTACATGCTTCGCTCGAACAAGAAATATACAGAGCTTGAAGCAAAAATACTCGATATCGCATTGGTACTTCATGCGGAGCACGGTGGCGGTAACAACTCTACATTTACGACTCATGTTGTAACGTCCTCCGGCACTGATACCTATTCTGCCATAGCAGCATCCTTGGGCTCCCTAAAAGGACCTAAGCATGGAGGAGCAAATATCAAGGTCATGCAGATGTTTGATGACCTAAAGGAAAAGGTTAAGGACTGGGCCGATGAAGATGAAGTATCAAGCTATTTGACTGATTTATTAAATAAGAAGGCATTCGATAAATCCGGTTTGATATATGGTATGGGACATGCGGTATATTCTATTTCCGACCCAAGAGCCAATGTGTTCAAGCAGTATGTTAAGAGCTTATCTGAAGAGAAGGGAATGCAGAAGGAGTTTGCCCTATATGAAATGGTTGAAAGACTGGCACCTGAGATAATTGCAAGAGAAAGAAAAATATATAAGGGAGTCAGTGCCAATGTGGATTTTTACAGTGGCTTTGTATACCATATGTTAGGGCTTCCTAAGGAATTGTACACTCCGATATTTGCCGTGGCAAGAATATCGGGCTGGATGGCTCATCGTCTTGAAGAGCTTAATAATGCGGGTAAAATCATACGTCCTGCTTATAAGAGCGTAGCCAAGCACAGACCATATGTAGAAATGAAGAATCGCGGCATTGAAATGCAGTAGAGCATAAATTTAAAATTTAATAATAATTGGTCATTTTTCGACATATTACCAAAAGATTCTAGCGTATATATTTATTTATTGCATATACTATAATCGTAACATCGTTTGAAATAATTCGATGAAATATAGAAAATTTCTAAAGGATGTTTCAGATGTTATATATGCAGGTGTTATTCCAAATGAATCGGAGTATGAAAAGGAGGAATAAATATGGCTAGAAACAGAGCTGAGATACCCGAGGCAAGGGAAGCGCTGAATCAGTTTAAGTATGAGGTGGCTAATGAATTAGGTGTACCTTTAAAGAAGGGTTACAACGGAGACCTGACTTCATATCAGAACGGTTCGGTCGGTGGACACATGGTAAAGAAAATGATACAAAACGAGCAAAGAAGAATGGCCGGACAGCAATAAGATAAAAACAATTTCATAATATAATTATAGGGGATGTTTACAAAAAACATCCCCTATAAACTCTAAATTTTTTAACTAATATTATAAACAAGTTGACAAAAATACATAATATTATAAAATGATTATAAAGCCATTGTTCTTTTATGAAATGGAGAATGTATATGAGGGTTATAGCAGGAAAAGCCAGAAGACTTAATCTTAAGACACCGGAAGGCTATGAAACCAGGCCGACCACCGATAAGATTAAGGAAACGCTTTTTAATATACTTGGTCCTTATTTAGCAGATGCTGATTTTTTGGACCTTTGTTCAGGTAGCGGTGCTATAGGTATAGAAGCGCTGTCCAGAGGTGCGAAATATGCCGCATTTGTCGAAAATGACAAAGCTGCTTTGGACTGTATCAGATATAATCTTAAATTTACAAAATTAGATTCACAAGCCGAGGTATATCCCATGGGTGTGCTGGAAGCAATAAGAGCTTTGGAGATTAAGGGTAAGGTCTTTGATATAGTCTTCATGGATCCTCCTTATAACAGTAATCTCGAACGGGATATATTATTTAATTTACAGAAATCTAATATTATATATTGTGATACGATTATTGTTGTTGAGGCTTCAAAGCAGACAAGCTTTGAATTTTTGAAGGAAACTAATTTTAGGCAGTTCAAGAAAAAGGAGTATAAGTCTAATCAGCATGTTTTTCTTGAAATCACCTAATCCACATGGGAGGCAGCATGAAGGTTGGAATCTATCCGGGATCTTTTGATCCTATAACTTTGGGACATTTAGATATTATTATAAGAGCTTCAAAGCTTATGGATCACTTAGTAATCGGAGTGCTTAATAATATATCAAAAAAGACAATATTTACTGAGGATGAGCGTGTTCGGTTTATAGAACGTGTTCTTAAGGAGTATAATCTTGATTCAAGGATTAAGGTAGAGGCCTTTCAAGGTTTATTGGTGGATTTTGCAAAGGCTAAGAACGCTTCATTTATTGTAAGAGGTCTACGGGCTATTACGGATTTTGACTATGAGTTACAATTGGCCCAGACAAATCATAAGATTATGCCGGATATCGATACGATATTCTTTACCACAAGGTTGGAGTATTCATATCTAAGCTCGAGTACCGTAAGAGAAATAGCAAGTTTTGGCGGAGATATCAAACAGTTTGTGCCGGAATGTATTGTACAGTCTGTATATGATAAATTTAAAGCGATAGGGAGTGTTTGAACATGGGAGCAAGCAGGATTGAGCAGTTAATAGAGGATATATATGAATTTGTTGAAAGTTGTAGAATGCAGCCGCTTTCAAGCACCAAGGTTATCGTGCCTAAGGATGAGCTTTATGACCTTTTGGATGAACTAAGGCTTAGAACGCCTGATGAAATCAAGCGCTATCAAAAAATTATCGCTAACAGGGATGCAATTATTTCTGATGCCGAGAATAAAGCCGAACAGATACTTGCCAATACAAGAGAAAAGGCAAAGGAGCTGTTAAATGAGCATGAAATAATGCAGCAGGCTTATTATGAAGCTAATGAGATGATAATGCAGGCATCTCAGGAGGCAGAACGACTCCGTAGAGAAGCCCAGGAAGAAGCTGATCAGATTCGAACCGGCGTACTGGTTTACTCTAATGATATATTAAGTGAGTTAGAAAAAGTAGTATCGGCCGTATATGAATCCTCATTATCAAAATATGATGGATTTATTAATGCATTGGCCAACAATTTGGATTTAATTCGTTATAATAAGCAGGAGCTTATGGATCAGTTATATCCTGACAACAGTTCAACTGATGTTAATCCGAGTGAGACCTATCAGAATGATGATGAATATAATTTTGATGAGAATACTTTTTTGGAAGATATCGATCAGTAAATTATATTCCAGAGCATAATACATATAGTACTGAGAGCAGCATAGCTATAAAAGCACATAACAGTTTAACCAGAAGATAGGTTTTAATTGATAGTCTTGATTCTCCCAGCACACTTTTGGTTTGTGCCAATCCGGATAATCCTCCAAAAGAAGTGAGTACGGAAACCAAGACTATTTTTATATTGTTATCCATTCTTATTTTGCATATTTGGTCAATGCCGGTTGTGATTTCGAGAATACCCATTACTATGGCCTTAAAAAGAGCATAGTTTAATCCGATTTCATTTATAATCTGAGCCAAAATTGAAAAAAGTATAATATAGCCTCCGATTTTGGTGACTACCTCAAATCCATTCATTATAGANTTATCCATAATATCAAATGAAAACTTTTCCGATCTGTAATCACGGGAAGGTGAAGGGGCTAAATTATATGTATCAGAGCAAATATGCAGTCTTTTATCATGACGGTTCTTATATGCACGGTAGATAACTGAACCTATTATCGACGATCCGAAAATTATTAAGAACAGATAAAATCGTATTTTAGGCATTTTCAACTGATTTATAGCTATATAGCTCATAATAAATACCGGACTGGCATTATTGCACATACTAAGAAGAAATCCCCCTTCCTTCTGATCGATTTTATCCTTTTCGACTAAATCGGCTGTCACCTTAGCACCCATGGGGAGGCCTGTCAGGAAACCGACCAGAATGGGATAGCATCCGTTAGGACTGACTCGGAACAATTTGCCTATAAAGGGGTATAATACATTACTAATCTTCTCTGCCAGATTAATCCGAATTATAAGGTTGGAGATGATTATAAAAGGTAATAGGGTTGGCAGGATATTAATAAACCATAACATAAGCCCAGACCGGGCACCCTTATAGGATGCATAGGGGAATATAAACATTAGGATAAAAAAGAGTAATATAAGACCTTTCAATAGTTTGTTTTTTAATTTTAGCTTCATATTATCTCCGAACTGTAAGGGATGATTAGTATAATCTATTGAAAAGGATTTTATATTATTCAATTATTTAATAGATTATATTTTTTATCTGAAAGGAGACATAATATGGCAGAAATGGGAAGCTTACCAAAACGTAGTGAGGTAGACAAGCAATTTGTTTGGGCAATTGAGGATTTGTATGCCACAGACGAATTATGGGAGAAGGAATTTAATGAAATCAAGGAAAAGCTGCAGGATGTGTCTGCATATCGAGGCAGATTATCCGAATCTGCAAAAACACTACTGGAATTTTTGCAGTTTTCAGACAGACTTAACATGATGATGGAGAGGGTATATGTATACGCAAATCAAAGATATCATGAGGATACTGCCAACTCAAAATATCAGGATTTCGCTGATAAGGCCGGTGTACTCTTGGTTCAGATGGAATCGGCATTTTCCTTCGCCACGCCTGAGATACTCACTCTTTCTGAGGATACAATAGAGCAGTTTATGAAAGAAGAGGAGGCTTTAGGAGTTTATGACTTCCTTCTTAAGAATATTCTTCGCAGAAAGCCGCATATACTGTCTGAGGAGTTGGAAGAGCTTTTGGCAGAAGCAGGGGACATGGCTTCTTCACCGGATAATATATACTCCAAGTTTAACAATGCCGATATTAAATTCCCGGAGATAATAAACGAAAAAGGTGAAAAGGTTAGAATAACCCATGGCAGATTCATACAATTAATAAAGAGCAGTGACCGCAGGGTAAGAGAGGAAGCATTTAAAGGAGTATATAATACTTACGAAAGCTTTAAAAACACTCTTGCAGCGACATTCAGCTCCAATCTCAAACAGGAATTCTACTTCACTAAGGCAAGAAAATACGGTTCTAATCTGGAGAAGGCCCTGGATGACAGTAATGTTCCTGTCAGCGTATATACCAATCTGATAGATGCCGTTCATGACAATATCGGACTGATGCATCGTTATATATCACTCAGAAAGAAACTTCTCGGTCTGGATGAGCTTCATATGTATGATATATACACTCCGCTTATTCCGGATATAGAGATGAACATACCCTATGAGGAAGCAAAGAAGATAGTGGCTGAGGGACTTAAGCCTCTCGGTGAGGAATATCAGAAGGTCCTTCAAGAGGGATTTAACAATGGATGGATTGACGTATACGAGAATGAGAACAAACGCAGCGGTGCCTATTCTTGGGGTGCTTACGGCACACATCCTTATGTGCTGTTAAATTACAACAATACACTGGATAATGTATTTACATTAGCCCATGAGATGGGACACGCTATCCACAGCTATTATTCCGATAAGGTACAGCCTTATCCATATGCTGCTTATAAGATATTTGTAGCGGAGGTGGCGTCCACCTGTAATGAGGCGTTACTGATTGACAATATGTTGAAGAATACGGATGACAAGATGAAGAAGGCATACCTTATTAACCATTTCCTCGATGATTTCAGGACAACATTGTATAGACAGACGATGTTTGCCGAATTCGAGATGATAACTCATAAAATGGTGGAAGAGGGGCAGAGCCTGACGGCTGAAACTCTTTGCAAGATTTATCACGATTTGAATGTTTTCTATTATGGAAATGATATTATAGTTGATCCTGAGATAGATATGGAGTGGGCAAGAATACCTCACTTCTATACGGCATTCTATGTATATCAGTATTCGACAGGATTCTCGGCTGCCATTGCACTGTCAAGACGTATATTACAGGAAGGCAAGCCTGCGGTCGATGATTATATCCGCTTCCTAAGCGGCGGAAGCTCCAACTATCCGATAGAGCTTCTCAAGGGAGCCGGTGTTGACATGAGCACTAAAGAGCCTGTAAATCAAGCTCTCAAGCTGTTCGAGGAATTACTGGACCAGATGGAAGAACTTATGCTGTAATCTAATCGGTACCAGGTACCGTACCAGGTACCGTACCAGGTACCGTACCTGGTACCGCTACAGGATACAGATGCCATGTCTGTATTCATTGGGTAGTATTGTTCGGTATTTATCGTAGATTACCTGATTATAAAGATGGGTTGCAAAGATGTTCTGGTTAAGCATTTGCATTCCTCGGGTATCCAGCAATTTATGGACACCACCAATCTTAGTAATAACAGGAAGCCTTCCGTGTTTCTTAATCCTGCGGATTAGAGGGGAGGCTTCTTTTCTCATGGCCAAAATCCTGGCATAGTAAATAATATTATCATTGATATATTCGTTAAATGCCTTCCTTTTAATATTAAGCAGGATATGAATCAGAGCCCTATTTGCTCTGGTAAGTGTTATGTTCTTTGATTTTATCTTTTGTAATAATTCATCCATACTGTATTGTAACGCATCTACATTCTTTATTCTGTCCGCCAAATCTGATGACAGATCCATATATTCAGCCAGTTCATTGCTGCTTTCGGACATAATCTTATATTTAACGACAGATGAAAAATCTTCTATGGTTATTGGATATTTCTTATGATAGTTATTGATAAAATAATCATATACATCCTGTGGAACACTGTCATTTATTAAGGAAAGTTTCATTGGAGCTTCATTATCCTGAAGGATGTTGCGAATGGCAGTGGCTGAGCTTATGGAAGCTCCGAGATTTTTATCATGATAATGAGCAAGCTCTCTTTTTATGGTGATTGGCTTTATCGGCGAACTTAGCCGCTTAAGTGCATTTATATACTCTATTCCAAGAATATTGTTCGGCTCTGAGATAACATCTGCCATATCGCTTCCTTTGGCAGCCGTAGCTCTTGCTCTTGCGGCGGGATATGAATAACCCTCGCGGATATATGAGTATAATAATTCCTGAAGGCTGTCATTTGGATTATATATAAGCTCTGCGGCATCCTCTAAGGCCTTGATATCGCCGCACTCGCTTCCGAAGCAAAGGTAATCCACGATACCCAGACCGTTTAGCAAGGCAACCGCTCCTAAGGCAAAATACTGGGCACTGCCTGTCGCATAGCAGATCGGAAGCTCGAATACCAAGTCGACACCGTTTTTTATGGCCATCAGACCACGGTCATATTTACTGATGACTGCCGGAGCGCCCCGCTGCACAAAATCACCGCTCATCACTGCGATGACATAATCGGCATCGGTTATTTTCCTTGCCATTTCTATATGGTATTTATGGCCGTTATGAAAGGGATTATATTCAGTTATAAGGCCAACGACTTTCATTTAAACCATCCTCTTTTGGTAATATATATTGATTCGGCTGATATTGTTAAATTATATATAATTATGGATTTCATATCAAGTAAAATGTAAATAAATCGTTCTTTTTTGGGCCTAAACCACTTGTATCAATTTGTTTTTTGTTCTATAATCAAGGTTGGGTGTTAAATTGGCATAATTAATTATTATAGAGTGAATAGATGCTAGGAAGGAGAAACATCATGAGTTTTATTGATGACATTAAATTAAGAGCGAAGCGTAACAAAAAGACTATTGTATTACCCGAAACAGGCGACAGAAGAACATTAGAGGCTGCTGATAAAATTCTTTCGGAGGACCTGGCAGATATCGTATTGATAGGTAATCGGGACGATATCATTAAAGGTGCAGGTGGACTGGATTTATCGAAGGCTAAGATTATTGACCCTCAAAATGCAGAAAAGCTTGAAACATATACTGACCTGCTTTTTGAACTCAGGAAGAACAAGGGCATGACCCCTGAAAAAGCACGAGAGTTACTGATAAATCAACCTCTTTACTTTGGTGTTACTATGGTAAAGGCAGGAGACGCTGACGGTATGGTGGCCGGTGCCGTTTACTCCACTGCTGATGTACTGCGTTCGGCACTTCAGGTTATAAGGACGGCTCCCGGAACCAAGCTTGTTTCAGCGTTTTTCTTAATGGTAGTACCTAATTGTGAATATGGTGCAAACGGTACTTTCATATTTGCAGACAGCGGATTGGTTCAGAATCCCACTGCAGAGGAACTGGCCGAGATAGCAGCAAGCAGTGCCAAGAGCTTCGAGCTTCTGGTCGAGGAAGAGCCCATAGTCGGAATGCTTTCCCATTCCACAAAGGGCAGTGCATCCCATCCGGATGTTGACAAGGTCATAGAAGCTACCAGGATTGCCAAGGAAGCAAATCCTGACATTAAGCTGGACGGTGAGTTCCAATTGGATGCAGCCATAGTTCCGTCCGTAGGAGCATCAAAGGCTCCCGGAAGCGATGTGGCAGGCAAGGTGAACGTACTGGTATTCCCCGACCTGGATTCAGGAAATATCGGTTATAAGCTGACTCAGAGACTTGCAAAGGCCGAAGCTTACGGACCTATAACACAGGGACTTGACAGACCCGTAAATGATCTCTCCAGAGGCTGTACAGCGGATGATATCGTAGGTGTTGTTGCGATTACTGCCGTACAGGCACAGGCGAGCAGATAAATAAATTGGAGGATAGATAAATGTTAGTTTTAGTAATTAACTGTGGTAGTTCATCTCTTAAATATCAATTAATAGATTCGGATGCTAAGAAGGCCTTGGCAACCGGTATCTGTGAGAGAATAGGATTGGATGTGAGCTATCTAAAGCATACGCCACAGGGACAGGACAAAGTAGTAATCGAAACTGTAATGGAGAATCACGAGATAGCCGTATCGATGGTTCTTGAAGCACTTACAGATAAGAAGCATGGTGTTATCAGTGATTTATCAGAGATACAAGCCGTAGGACACAGAGTGGTCCACGGAGGAGAGAAGTTCTCATCTTCAACCATAATCAACGATGAAGTAATCAATGCGATTGAAGAATGTAATGACCTTGCACCACTTCATAATCCTGCCAATCTTATTGGTATCAGAGCATGTAAGAGCCTGATGAAGGACGTGCCCATGGTGGCTGTTTTTGATACGGCATTCCATCAGACCATACCTGATAAGGCTTATCTGTATGCCCTTCCTTTGTCTTATTATGAGAAATACAAAATAAGAAAATACGGATTCCACGGGACAAGCCATAGCTATGTATCGGAGCGTATGGCAGAGTTTTGTGGGTTAGATATAAATAACTCCAAGATTATTGTATGCCATCTTGGTAACGGGGCAAGCATTACGGCCGTACAAAACGGCAAATCGATAGACACGAGTATGGGCTTTACACCTTTATCGGGTCTTGTTATGGGTACCAGAAGCGGTGATATCGATCCTTCCATCATTGAGTTTATTGCCAAGAAGGAAAATAAGAATCTGGATGAAATTATGCATTTATTAAACAAGGAATCCGGAATACAGGGTATGTCCCAGGTTTCCAGTGACTTCAGGGATATCAATGTGGCAATGAATAACGGTAATGAGTATGCCAGAATAGCATTTGATGTGTTTGTATACAGGGTAGTGAAATATATCGGTGGTTTTATTGCCAGCATGAACGGAGTGGATGCCATAGCATTTACGGCAGGTGTAGGTGAAAATGATCCCAAGGTGCGTTATGATGTCTGTCAGTATCTGAAATTCATGGGTATTACCATAGACGAGGAAGCCAATAAGCTCAGAGGGGAAGAAGTAATGATATCCACACCTGATTCTAAGGTTAAGGTGGCTGTCATACCTACCAATGAAGAACTGGCCATAGCAAAAGCTACCGTTGCTCTTATATAGTAAGAATTTTCGTTGACAAATAAAAACACAGTAGTTATAATACAGTATAGTGCGTAATCCTAAGACTTGACTAGTAGAATATGGAGAGAGAAAATGCTTATATCTTTATCTGAAATTATGACCACAAAGGATAAAGCGGAGCACATCCTGGCTCCTATCGAGATGGATAAAATCGATTTCGACGGTAATTCCTATGTGTTTAAACGTAAAGAGCCTGTAAGCATCACTATTACCAACCTTGGTAATAAGAAGGTTCATATTAAGGGAACCTCTACGCTCTCCTTATTAATCCCTTGTAGCAGATGCTTAAAAGAGTTGGAATATCCCATTGATATATTTGTCAATAAGGAAATAGATTTTAAGCTTACAAAGGAAGAACGAGCCAAAGAATTGGACGAAGCAGAATATATTAATGAATACAATCTGGATGTAGACATATTGATCAGGGATGAGATTATTATCGGTTTACCGATGAGGCTGTTATGCAGTGATGAATGTAAGGGGATTTGCATGCACTGTGGAACAAATCTCAATGAGGGCTCCTGTGACTGTGATGATGCCCCATTAGATCCCAGAATGTCAGCAATCCTAGATATCTTTAATAACTTTAAGGAGGTGTGACTATGTCTATATGTCCAAAGAATAAATCATCAAAGGGTAGAAGAGACCGTCGTAGGGCTAACTGGAAAATGAGTGCTCCCAATCTTGTTAAATGCAGCAAATGTGGAGAACTTATGGTTCCTCACAGAGTATGTAAGGCTTGTGGCTCTTATAATAAAAAAGAGATACTTGCTACAGAGTAATGGTTAGTCAAATACTATAGTATTATATAATTCCCCCGAATTTATTGCGGGGGAATTTTTATTGGAGCGTTTTGTGTTTTGCCGTCTTATTTTACACTTGTAAATTATTTCATATTGATATAAAATGTGCTTATGCCAGCGTACATATAGGAGGCCATAGGGAAGACTGATGAAGGAATTATTACTAAAAAGAAAAGCAAAGTTTATACAGTATTTAATCGCAACATTTATGTTCATAGTGAACCACTTCTCGCAAACAATACTCTTTGCGTTGATTTTTGGTGCAATAGAAAAGAAAGATCTGCAATATTACAAAATGGTCGCTATGATTACCATTGGATTTATAATATATTCGCCAATAAGCTATTTGATTTCCAGGCTATTACGAATCAGATATATGAGGGACACAATACTGGATGTTCGTAAGTTGGCATTTGACAAAATCATCAATATGCCATTTAAGCAGTATTCTCAGAAGTCTAAGGAAGTGTATATATCGAACCTCATTAATGATGTTAATAATTTTGAGAATAAATTCTTTATTAATCTGCTTAATTTTCTTATAAATATCGGTATGTTTACCGTATCACTCTTATTCTTAATAATATTTGATTTAAAGCTGGCAATCGGAATGCTTGTATTTTCAGTGATTTTATATCTTCTTGCCACTCTTTTTACCAAGAAGACCACTGCACTGGAGAAGGAGATATCAAATACAAGCGAAGCATTTACTACGGATTTGTCCAATACCTTTAACGGACTCGAGATACTTAAGTTAAACAATATTGAGGATAAGTTTTTAAAGAAAAGTGTAACTACAATAAGCCGTTTGGAAAAGAAAAAATATCTATCCAACGTATTTACTCATCTTCAAAGAGATGTAATCTATGTTCTAGCATTTGTAGTGTCGGTTCTTGTATTGATATACCTTGGTTTTCAAATGCTGGGAGACATGGATCTGACAAGGGCCACATTCTTATTTATGCTCAGTACCTCTATAGGTAATTACTTAATAAGTGCATTCCCTAACTGGAATCAGGTCAAGGCTTCGACGGCAATATATGAAAAAATTGCGAAGCCTGAGGAGAGTAATGTTAAAATTGGAATGGGGACAAAGGAGTTCGTATTTGAGGATAGAATTGAGGTTTCAAATTTAAGCTTCTCATTTGATAAGAAGGAGATTCTAAAGAATGTATCCTTTACTATCGAAAAGGGTAAGAAATATCTGATAAAGGGTGTAAGCGGAGCTGGTAAGACGACTCTGCTGAATCTGCTTGCCATGATTCATGATGATTTCGAAGGCAGTATATCTGTCGATAATGTGGACTATAGAGACATATCCGAAAAGTCCTTTCATGAGAAGGTCGCATTTATCTATCAGGATGTGTTTTTATTCGAGGATACAATTAAGAACAATATCACCCTGTATAAGGACATATCCGATGAGCAGGTGAATTATGCCGTGAAGGTGAGCGGACTGGAGACGCTTCTCGAGGAAAAGACCGATGGAATTAATGAAAGACTCACGGAGAACGGTAAGAATCTATCGGGAGGGCAAAGACAGAGGATATCCATAGCAAGGGCTATTGCTAAAAATGCAGAGATATTATTTATAGACGAAGGTACCTCCAGTCTAAATGAGGAACTGGGCAGAGAAATCGAGAAAACATTTTTAAGCCTTGACAGTACAGTAATAGCCATAAGCCACAGATATTATGAGGGAATTACTGAGAACTATGACTATGTAATAGAGATTAAGAATGGATTAGTAAACAGATTCCCTGCCAAGGATTATTTTGAAGAGGTGATCACATGCTAAAAAAATATACTAATATATTCCCATATCTTCTTCTGGCTATGGTGGTCACGGGATGTAATGCCGTACTGGATGGTATTGTGAATCTTCGTATTATGGATATGCTGGATTTGGTTATCGACGGAAGGATGGATGCTTTAAGGCAAAGGATACCACAACTGCTTATTCTGGCTGTTCTTTTGGTCCCCATGGGTATATTGGTGGGCATAACCAGCAGTTATTATAGGAGAAAGGCCAATATAGTCTTAAAGAAATATTATATGAAGAGGGTGTTTGCAAAGAATATTGCGGAATTTCAGAAAGAGAATAATGCAAAATACCTGTCTTCAATGACAAACGACTTCAATACATTGGAGATGAACCTAATAACCGGGATATTTAATGTATTTGAAGGAGTCACGTCATTTGCGGTAGGCATATGGCTACTGTCCACGGTTGATGCCAGAATGATTATATTGGCATTTATACTGATAGCAATTAACCTTATCATTTCGGTCATAACCTCGAAGCCTACTAAGAAGGCAAATAAAGAAAGAAGTGATATGTTTGATAATTATACCTCCTATATTAAGGAGATTCTTTCGGCCTTCCATATCGTAAAGAATTATAATCTTCAAAACAGAGTTACGGACGACTATTATAAAAAAAGTGAGGAAATCCAACAGAAAGGCTTTATCATTGAGAAGCTACTGTCCTTTATCATCAGCTTTCAGCATCTGTTTATGATGGGGTCCATGCTTGGTTTGATCACGCTTGTGGGGTATTTTGCGGTAGCAGGCAGAATATCCACAGGAGGACTTTTACTGACTATAAGCGGCATAGGAAAGATGACCTGGCCAATGTTCCATATAGGTGAGAGTCTTCCAAAAATATTCACATCCGGAGATTTGATTCGTAAGATGGAAAAGACTCTGGAGAATTCAGATACCTATGTAGAGACAGTAGATTTGCCGGAGTTTAAGGATGAGATAGTGTTTTCGGATGTTGAATTTAGTTATGAGGATTCCGAGCAGATAATATTATCGGATATCAACATAAGGGTTAAAAAGAACGGTAAATATCTGGTGGTAGGACCCAGCGGTGGCGGTAAATCCACTCTTTTAAAGCTGTTTAGGAAGTACTTTAATCCGTCCAAGGGTATGATTACCATAGACGGACACAACCTAAAGGATATAAAGAGAGACCATTATTATAAGCTGATAGGAAATATTGAGCAGCAGGTATTCATATTTGAGGACACGGTCCGTAATAACCTCACACTCTATAAGGAGTATAGTGATGAGGAGATTATGGAGGCCATACGGGCATCAGGCCTGACCGAATTTGTGAATCAGCTGCCCCAGGGACTAGATACAATAATATATGATAACGGTAAGAATATTTCGGGCGGTGAAAGGAGCAGGATTGTTATAGCCAGGGCTCTTCTTAGTAAGGCCGGAATACTGCTTATGGATGAAGCTTTTGCTTCCCTAGATATGGAGCGGGCACGAGAGATAGAAAAAACCATACTGAGTCTGAAAGATATGACGGTAATAAATGTAAGTCATATTATATTTAATGACACAAAGCATCTGTACGACAGGGTCCTTACAGTCAAAAAAACCATAACATAGCATATTTGTCTGCGGTAAATTTAGTTTGAATTTTATATCTTTTCAAACGATGTTGTTTGATTAATTGCTTTATATTGTTTAAAAATTACCTATCCTATATAATACACTCATAAGAAATATTGTTATTCTATAGGAGGAGGTAAACAATATGAAGTTAAAAAGAATTTTAGTTATTCTTCTGGTGGCTATCTCTGTTTTCTCATTGGCAGCATGTAAGGGTAAGGAAACAGAAGTTGCTGACAAGAAGGATAACAAGCCGGCAGAGACAAAAGTAGATGACACCGCAGATGATAAGGGAAAGGATTCTAATGAAGAGGCACCTGAACCGGTTACATTAAGAATGGCCTGGTGGGGTTCACAGGCACGTCATGATAAGACTATTGCTGTAATTGAGATGTATCAGGAGCAAAATCCTCATGTGACCATTAATTACGAATTCTATGATTTCGACGGGTATTTTCAAAAGCTGAATACCCTGGTAGCATCAGATGACTGTTGGGATATCATGCAAATGGGTGGTAATTTCCCTGCATACCTTAATAAGATTTTACCGTTAAATGATTATATCGCAGACGGAACAATCGATACCACTAATACTACTGAGGCGTTCTTAAAGACAACCAGATACAACGGAGTACAGGTTGGCGTATCTAACGGCGTAAATACATATGGTGTTGCCTATGATCCGGCAATGTTTGCAGAAGCAGGCATACCTGAGCCTCAGGAAGGATGGACTTGGGATGATTATGCTGAAATCTGTAAGAAATTCAAGGATGAGCTGGATATATACGGAAGCTCCAAATTTGATGATTTTGCGGCAGGATGTGGTTCCGGTATTTCACAGTTTGGATTGGAGTATAATTTCTACGCACTGACCAATGATGATTTGGGATTCGACGATTATACCTTCTTAATCGACTACATACAGATGAGAGCAGATCTTACTGCCTATGGTGCATATCCGGATCCCGGTGCAATCGCTGAAATTAAGGATATTGAAGGTGATTTCCTTGTTACAGGCGAAGCTGCCATGACTTGGGTAGCCAGCAATCAGTTTATTGCTTTGTCGGAAGCTGCAGGCAGGGAACTGAATCTTGTACCTATACCAAGGAGAACAAAGGATGGCCCTGCAGGATCTGCCATTCAATCCTCACAGATGTTCAGCATATCCACAGACTCCGAAAATCCTGTGGAAGCAGCCAAGTTCCTTAGCTTCTTCTGGAGTGATGATGAAGCCAATAAGATTCTTGCCAATGAACGTGGTTTATCCATATTCTCAAATGTAGTCAGGGCTCTTGAGCCTGACTTAACACCGGAGCAGATTAAGGTTAATGAATTTGTCAACTTAATCGGAAGCTATGAGACCGGAGAGGTCAATCCTATTAGCCCCGAGCCTTCACAGGAAATACAGGATTACTACAAGCTTATTATAGAAAAGGTTATTTACGGTGAGATGGATGCGGACCAGGCAGCAAAGGATTTCTATGACTTTGCAAAATCTAAATTCCAATAATTCATTTAACTCAAACATCTGAACAATAACTACATATAGAACTCTTATGCTATTGTATCGTATAGCGTAAGAGTTCTATCTATAAAAGCAAAGTGGTAATAAGGAGGCTCCGTGAAAGATGAAAAAGGTCAAGAGCACTGACGGCAAAAGAATATCATCGATAAAGGCTTTAATTTATAATGAAACCACAGCAGGGTATTTATTCGCACTACCCTTTATTATCGGATTTTTAGGATTTACGATAGTTCCCATACTATCCTCTTTTTACTATTCATTTACCGACTATAGCTTAGGTAACAAGGCATCATGGATAGGGCTTAATAATTATATCACGCTTATGGGTGATAAGAGATTTTGGAATTCCGTTTACGTTACATTTAAATATGTTCTTACCTCTGTACCCCTAAAACTTATTTTTGCTTTATTTATTGCTATGATTATGACACGAAAAACCAGGTTAACCGGGTTTTATCGTTCTTTATATTATGTTCCGTCCTTGATAGGAGGGAGTATCGCCGTTACCTTAGTATGGAAGGAGCTGTTCTCCAGAAGAGGATTGATTAATCAACTGCTTGGTATGGCCGGAATAGGAAGAGTTTCATGGTTCGGTAATCAGAAGGTGGCATTAATACCACTAATACTGCTTACGGTTTGGCAATTCGGATCCAGTATGATTATATTTGCCGCGGGTCTAAAGCAAATTCCCACCACATATTATGAAGCGGCAAAAATCGACGGTGCTAACCGTAGAAAGTCCTTCTTTAAGATTACACTGCCCTGTTTGTCCCCGGTTATTCTTTATAATCTGGTAATGCAGACTATTTCGGCATTTATGACATTTACACAGGCCTTTGTAATCACCAGTGGCGGACCAAATGATGCTACTAATTTCTACGCACTGTACATGTATAACAATGCATTTACATATCGCAAAATGGGTTATGCCAGTGCCATGTCCTGGATTATGCTGGTTTTCATCAGCATAATTACGTTATTGATCTTTAAATCATCAAAATACTGGGTATTTAATGAATCGGATAAAGAATAGGAGGATGGATCTATGAGTCTCAAAAGCAAAAAAAGAATATCGAATATTACATATCATTTGCTTGTTCTGATTGGCGGATTCATCATGGTTTATCCGGTATTATGGATGATAACCGGTTCTCTGAAGAATAATACAGAGATACTGAATGGTGCACTGAGTCTTGTACCGCCAAACTGGAGATGGGAAAACTTCGCAAGAGGATGGAGAGGCTTTGGAGGAATAAGCTTCGCTACGTACTTTAGGAACTCAATAATTATCACGAGCATAGCGACCTTTGGTACCGTAATCAGCTCTGCATGTATAGCGTATTCATTTGCAAGGCTAAAATATCCCGGAAGAAAGTTTTTATTCACCATGATGATTATGACGATGCTGTTACCGGGACAGGTACTTTTAATTCCCACTTATATCATATATAATAAACTTGGATTGGTTCCGTCACCAATTCCGCTTTTACTGCCGCATTTTTTGGGACAGGCATTTTTCATATACCAGATGATGCAGTTCATGGCCGGGATACCAAGAGAGCTTGATGAGGCGGCATTTGTAGACGGTTGCAGCAGATACAGTATATTTACCCGGATAATCGTACCCCTGTTGAAGCCCTCCGTTATAACCACAATTATTATTCAGTTCTACTGGAAATGGGATGATTTTCAGGGTCCGTTGGTATATCTTAGTCAACCCACATCGTATACTGTATCCATTGCTCTTAAATTGTTCGCAGATTCAACCTCCCGAACCGATTACGGTGCGATGTTTGCTATGTCTACCATATCCTTAATCCCTGTATTTTTAATATTTTTGTTTTTCAACAGGTATTTGACAGAGGGTATCAGCACAAGCGGACTGAAGGGTTAAGTCGGTCAAAAATATAATATAATGAATTGGAATGAAGGGATGCCGATGGCTATTAACAGGCGTATGCTTATCGGAAAGCATAATCCGATACTGGATAATATCGAATATAAGTCTCCATTNAGTGTAGGAAACGGTGAATTTGCTTTTACGGTCGATATTACAGGCCTGCAGACTTTGTATTATGAATATAATCAACATCTTACCCCATTATGTACAATGAGTCAGTGGGGATGGCATACTATGCCTGTAAATAAATATAGAGATGTCTATANCATGGATGATTTGGAAATGACAGAATACGTTCGTTCCGATAGAACAGTTACATACGCCGTGGATAAAAAGCCCGGAAATGATGAGGTTTATAATTGGCTAAGGAGAAATCCTCATAAATTCAATTTAGGAAGACTGGGGTTTTTATATAGGAGAGGAAGAATAAAGGCTGAGGATATATATAATGTTAAACAGACACTAAATCTATACGAGGGTGTCATAGAAAGCAGCTTTATGCTGCACGNTGAGATATGCAGGGTCAAGACATATTGTCATTTTGATCGGGATACCATAGCAGTGGAGGCGGAGTCTGAGCTTCTTAAGGACGGCTTATTATCTATACAGCTTGCATTTCCCTATGGTTCACCGGAGATTTCAGGTTCTGACTGGAGTAATAACGATGCCCATACGAGTAAGATTATTTATTATGATAATAATCAGGTGTTCATAGAAAGAAATCTTGATACAACCAACTATTATACATGTCTAAGGTTTGATGAAAGGACCATCTTTTATCAGAAATCAGAGCATGATTTTAGGATGGAGACTCTTAACAAGAGCAGAATGGCTTTTACTGTAACCTATTGCCATAACATGAAGGATAATTCTGAAGATTGCCCCTGTAACAGACATGAAATTCCAAGTGTAAATCAAACCTATGAAAGCAGTAGGAGCGGATGGGAAGCNTTTTGGGAGACTGTAGGTATAGTTAAATTATATGAGTCTAAAGATAAGAGAGCCTTTGAATTGGAACGAAGAATTATCTTATCGCAGTATCAGTTAAGAATTAATTGCTGTGGTCATCTGCCACCCCAGGAGACAGGACTGATATGCAACAGTTGGCATGGAAAATTTCATTTGGAGATGTATCCATGGCACCAGGCGTATCTGTCTTTGTGGAATCATCCTGAGCTGATTAAACCNTGCCTAGACTGGTATCTCAATATACTGCCAAGGGCTATAGAGAACGCTGCGAGAAACGGTTTTCGCGGAGCGAAATGGCCAAAGCAGGTGGCATATGACGGGATTGACAGCCCTTCACCAATAGCGACACTTCTGGTGTGGCAGCAGCCCCATATAATATATATGCTTGAGCTCTTATATAAGAGTGGATATATTGAAGAAAACAGCGAGCCATGGGAGAGCTACTGGATTCTCATTAAGGAGACGGCGGACTATATGGTTGATTTTGTGGTGTATAATGAGTCTACCCATAGATACGACCTGACTCCTCCCTTAATACCCGCACAGGAGAACCACGAGCCTAGCAGCACCCTAAACCCGGTATTTGAGGTGGAATACTGGAGATTTGCTTTATTATTGTCCGTCGAATGGGCTAAGAGAATGAAAAGAACAAAAGAGGCAGAGGAGTGGCTGCATGTGGCAAATAACATTGCAGACCCTCCGATTAAGGATGGAGTATATCTGGCTCACGAGAATTGTCCTGCCACCTATAAGGAATATAATAAAGATCACCCTATGATGATAGCCATATATGGGTTAATATGCAGTGACAGGGCCGATAAGGATATAATTAAAAAAACTTTAAACAAGGTCATGGAATGCTGGGATTTTGATACTACCTGGGGCTGGGATTTTGCTATGTTGGCAATGACGGCAACCCGACTGAGATTACCCGAGCTTGCCATAGAGCTTCTACTTATGGATACCCCGAATAATTACTATGTTCAAAGCGGACACAATTGTCAGATAAAAAGGAATGACCTTCCTGTATACTTACCGGGAAACGGAGCGCTGCTTCTTGCCATAGCTATGATGACGGCTGGTTATTTGGGTTGTGATACTGAGCTTCCGGGCTTTCCAAAAGACGGTAGCTGGAGCGTAGAATACGAGAATATAAAGCCTTACCCCTACTAAATAATGATACGGATACATATAGGATGATGCAAAGATTGGAGGACAGATATCATGGAGAACGTGCTGTTTCGTGATACGATTGGTCAGATTATGGTTGAACGAATCGAGCGGGATTATGACTTTAACATGATACAAAAGCATTTTCATAATGAATATGAAATATATTANTTGCTTAACGGAGAGCGTTACTATTTTATTGAAAAGCAAATTTATCATGTTAAGAAAGGGAGTCTTGTCTTCATAGACCGTAATCAGATACATAAGACCGTAGGGGTTAACTCCAACTATCATGACAGGATTCTTATACTTATATCAGCGGATGAGATTGGTCCTATATTGGATTTATGTGATAATTTTGAGGTGGCATCCTTCTTTAATAAGAATTATGGTATCATAGATCTGAATGAAGCGGGACAAAAATACGTAGAGGGACTCTTATTCTTCATTATAAGGGAAATGAAGATGAAGCAGTCTAATTATGACTTCATAGTAAAGATGAAGCTGGCGGAACTGTTGATTTACGGGACCCGCTGTAAATCCGGAGAGAATTCAACCCTTATAAATGCTCCTGTAGAGACAGAAAAATATAAGAAAATAAATGAAATAGCAAAATTTATCAGCGAGAATTATCATGAGAGTATTTCCCTTGCAAATATAGCAGAGGATTTCTATATAAGTAAATGCTATTTAAGCCGTATCTTTAAAGAAGTCACCGGCTTTACGGTGAATGAATATATTAATATAACCAGAATAAAAAGAGCACAGCAGCTTTTGGAGCAATCAGAGTATAATATTACCGAAATAGCAGATATAGTCGGCTATGAAAGCATTACATACTTTGAAAAGGTGTTTAAAAAGTTTCTGGAAACTTCACCGCTAAAATATCGCAAAAAATTTAATAAAAAAGTTTAGGGGCTGGTTCAATATGAACCAACCCCTTTCACATTAAAACCAAGCGGAGGGTAGATACGCCTTCGTATTCTCCAGCATCTCTTCAAACAGCTTCTTGCCGTCACTTTCGCTTATAGTCATGAGAGGGTCATTTAGGAACGCTCTTAAAGCCAGCTCTCTGTTAAAATTCAAGCCGGCATCCAATATATCTGCCTGATTCTGTATGTGAGGGTCAATCAGAGATTTGATATTATGGGGTAGAGAACCGGCAAAGACGGGGGTGATGTGATTCTTTTCGAATACAGCGTTAGTCTCTACCATAGCCCCCAGAGGTAGATTCGATATCTGACCCTTATTGGGGAGATTGATATTGCTAATGGTCCTATTAAGACCTACCAATGACTTGATAAGCAATATGCCTTCCTCACCGGAGGGAGTGTATGCAAGGGATTCCTCGCCGCTTAGCAGTCGCTTACTTCTGTCTATACGATTCTTCAAGTCCTGAATACGGTAATCCACATGGGTGAATGTAAACCCATAAGAATGAGCCGTATCGATATCCTTAATATAGTAAGGTGGTACGAATTCAGCCAAATGCCTGTCACCAGCGGCGGCAATAAGACCGTATTTTCTGAACAAATCAAACTTTACCTTATGACTGCATGNGAATACATCGGTTAGATATCCGTCATAATTCTTAGGATATCCGGTTTCAAAATGTTCATCCGCAAATTTCTCATACAATGGGAAAAGGTCGATTCCCTGATATGATGCACGGTCAAACCAAGTGAAATGATTAATACCTATTACGTTGACTATAATTTCATNTCTGTCTATATGTTNTATTCCCAGCTTATCCTTACACATGGATGCAAGAAGATTTTGAGTGTTAAATACCTCATGACAGCAGCCAAAAGCCTTGATTTCGGGAAACACCTTATATAGGGTATTTACNCATAAGGCTAATGGATTGGTATAATTAATCACCCATGCCTCCGGAGCATATTTTTTGACGGCTTCGGCTATCTCAACGAACATGGGAATTGTTCTGAGAGCACGAATCAGTCCTCCCGGACCGGTAGTGTCCCCTACGGGCTGGTATATACCGTATTTCTCCGGAGTATGTACATCGGAACGCATCTCATTAAAGGTTCCGGGGAGTATAGATATTACTACAAAATCGGCACCGCTTAATGCTTCCTGTAGAGAGCCTGAGGTTGTGTATGACCACTNGCCTACCCGTTTCGGATCGGCACTTAGCGAATTACCGATAACCTCATTTCTCTTTGCGGCCTCTTGATTAATATCAAAAAGGCGTATGGTTCCGCTGATTTTATCTTCTAAAGATAAATCAGCCATGAAGGTCCAAGCCCAGCCCATGGAGCCGCCTCCGATGTAAGCAATTTGAATGTCGGATACCTTTTTGTCGTTATAAATCATGTCCATACCCTCGTTTCTATATATCAAAATAGTTTTGATTCTTATCTATGTATATAAAGATTATANGTTAAAGTTGCGCTGAAAACTACTATAATATTTCGCTTTTTTGACTAAAATTCAATCTATATTGATTATATATATAATGATATTTAAGTAGAATCACAGGGTTATAATATTAAATTTTAGAAAAATAATCAATATTGTTTGAATTGATACCAATATGGTCAACAACATCGATTGATTTAAAATGTAAGAAAAGTTACAATTATTATAAATATATCGACAGGCGGAGGTAATTACAATGTCAAAAGACAGACCTGTTAAGATACTGCAATATGGGGAGGGCAATTTTTTACGGGGCTTCGTGGATTATATGATAGATATAGCTAATGAGGAGGAGGTGTTTAACGGTAAAATTGTTATCGTTAAGCCGATCTCATACGGAAGCTTGGTAAACTTTCATAAGCAGGAATACCGGTACAGAGTATCCTTAAGAGGACTCGAGAATGGAAAGCCTAAGATAACCGACAGAATTATCAGAAGTATCAGTGGTGCCCTGTGTTCATATGAGGATTATGAGGACTATATGAGCTATGCAAGGCTGGAATCCCTGAGATTTATTGTTTCCAATACCACGGAGGCGGGAATCGTATATGATGATACGGACTGCTATGAGAATAGGCCACCTAAGTCTTTCCCGGGAAAGCTGACCAAATTATTATATGAAAGATATACGCATTTTAAGGGAGATAAGGATAAGGGGCTTATAATTCTGCCGTGTGAGCTGATAGAGAATAATGGGAAGGTCCTTAAAGAGTGTGTATTTAAGCTGGCAAATAAGTGGAGTCTCGATATGGGATTCGTCGAATGGATTAAGGAATGCTGTATATTTTGTAATACCCTTGTGGACAGAATAATAACAGGTTATCCCCATGATGAGGCAGAGGAATTCCTGAACCGCACAGGATATCAGGACAAGTTGATTGTATGTGGCGAGCTGTTTGGTCTATGGGTAATTGAAAGCGAATCGGATATTTCTGATGAGTTTCCTCTGGATAAGGCAGGACTTCCCGTAATCTTTACCAAGGATGTTAAGCCATACAGAGAGAGAAAGGTCAGAATTCTTAACGGTGCTCACACCTCCGTTGCGGCAGTATCATATCTGGCGGGAAACGATACTATTAAGGAGACCATGGACGATGAATTAACCAAGAAGTTTATGCTAGACACCATATTTAATGAGATTATTCCGGGTCTGACCCTCCCAAGAGAGGAATCAGAGGATTTTGCTGTTAAGGTTATTGAGAGATTTGAAAATCCCTTCATAAAGCATTCTCTCTTATCTATATCATTAAATAGCGTATCAAAGTGGAGGGCACGATGTCTGCCAAGCTTTAAGGATTATTATAAAGCCAACGGACAGTTACCTCCCTGTCTGACATTCTCCCTTGCGGCATTGATAAGCCTGTATCGGGGCAAGCTTCATAACGAAGATACCCTCGTAGCTTATAGAGACGGTATAGAATATAAGATTATGGATGATGAGCAGGTGATGAGGTTTTTCGATGGTTCGGCCGACAGGGACGACAAAGAATTAGTCGGGGAATTTTTAAAGAGCGAGGGTTTCTTTGGAGAGGATATGACTAAGTATCCGGGACTCGTTGATATTATCACCGATTATCTTGTGAAGATACGAAAGTATGGTATACGAAGCGCACTTAAGGAGATAGGAGCGTGAACAATTGAATGACTATGTAATTATTCATAAAGATGATACTGTGGGTGTTGCCCTGAAGGATATAAGCAAGGGATATGCCGTGGACACCGAATATGGCCGGATATTGCTTCGTGATAATATAACGCATGGGCATAAATTTGCTTTACGGGACATTAAAGACAAAGAAGCTATAATAAAATACGGTTATCCCATCGGAACTGCCATAGGCCATATATGCGAAGGCAGCCTCGTACATACGGATAACCTGAGAACCGGGCTTGGAGAAATATTAAGTTATTCCTATAATCCTGATTTCAAGAAGATAGAGCCGTCTGACATAGGATACTTTTCAGGGTACCGCAGGAAGGATGGTAAAGCCGGAATTCGAAATCAGATATGGATAATTCCTACGGTTGGCTGTGTTAATTCAATAGCCACGGATTTGGAAAGACAATCGGTATCCTTGGTAGAGGGTACATTGGAAGGAATAATAGCCTTTCCGCACCCATATGGTTGTTCACAGCTTGGGGACGACCAGGATAATACACTAAGATTATTGGCCGAACTAATAAAGCATCCGAATGCGGCAGGAGTATTGGTTCTGGGTCTGGGCTGTGAAAACTGCAATATAGATGTGCTGAAAAAATATCTTGGACCCGTGGATGACAATAGGGTAAAATTTCTCCGGTGTCAGGATGTTTCCAATGAAACAGAGGAAGGATTAAGCCTTATAAGGGAACTCTCGTTTTATTCCAAGCAATTTGTAAGGGAGCCTATTCCCGTAGATGAATTAATTGTGGGATTAAAATGCGGTGGCTCTGACGGTTTGTCAGGAATAACAGCCAATCCTTTGGTGGGTGATTTTTCAGATATACTGATATCTAAGAATGGAACTGCGATTTTAACTGAGGTTCCTGAGATGTTCGGAGCCGAGAGTATATTAATGAAAAGATGTATAAGTGAAGATGTTTATAACAAGACCGTATCAATGATAAACGGATTTAAGGAATATTATATCAGGAATGAACAGCCCATATATGAGAATCCATCACCGGGCAATAAAGAAGGAGGAATTACCACCTTGGAAGAGAAGGCTCTGGGATGTACACAGAAGGCCGGAAGCGCTCCCGTGGTTGATGTGCTTTCTTATGCTGAGCCGGTTACGAATAAAGGCTTAAATCTTCTTAGTGCACCGGGGAATGATTTGGTTGCGGCTACCGCTTTGGCTGCCTCCGGGGCACAGATGGTGCTGTTTACCACGGGCAGAGGAACACCCTTCGGCTCCTGTGTTCCCACCGTCAAGATATCCAGTAACAGCGGGCTTATAAAGCATAAGAGCAATTGGATTGACTTTGATGCCGGTAGGTTGGTGTCCGGGACTGACAGAGGGGCTTTAGCCGAGGAATTATATAATTATGTAATTGAAGTGGCTTCGGGAAGAAGAGTAAGGGCTGAAGAAGCAGGATTTTATGATATAGCCATATGGAAGCAGGGGGTAACCCTATAACCACTGACAGGGGCTATATTATGCCTTTGTCAATATAATATGTCCAAGTATATGATTTATATATTTGGTGAGGTTATCCTCCTTAAGAAGGAAATCGGTGTGTATCTCTACAAATGTAATTTTATCGTTATACTCCTTCTTGAAGCTCGGGTCGATTATAGGATGGTATTGGGGAGTAAATAAGCCTGCCTTTTTCGTATAACAGGTGGAAGGCTTAGCCTTAACACGAAAATCCTTGTCGACATATATTGCAAGACTTTTATGTATCGCCCTGTCTTCATTCGGAAGGTAATAATAATCTCTATAATTGTCATAGAAGTACTTTAATTCACCATCATAAATATCTATGGTAATAAGAGCGGAGTTCTCATAAGCATTCATATACATATAATCATTACCAAAGCTGATTCTGATAGGAATATTAAAATCATATTCCAATCGTATAATCAGCTTTCCTTCATCCACTCCTGCCTGAATAATCTGAAAGGGTTTTTCGAACAGGTCACAGTAGTAGAGTATAGGACTTAGTTGGACCAGTCCCTTTATATCATCCTCATTATGCAACAGAAGAAGCTTAAGCAGTTCGTCTGACTCTGATTCATTAATCTTAGGGCTGTCAACGGATTCATGGGCTCTTGATTTTTGCAGCTTTTCTATATGCCTTTTTCCAATATAGCTTTGATATACTTCAATCAGCTTTCCTCCGTGTAATTCATCTGTTCTTTTCACATTAAGAAAAGACTCAATAGTCTTTTGTTTATAATTTTTGAGTCTGAATATTTTACGAATCGGATAAATCTTCTTATAATAATCCAGACTTTGGATATCCTTAATGGAGTAATCAAGCTGCAGCATCTCGCATTTTTTTGTCAGATAGGGAATGTCAAAGCCTGATCCGTTATAATGAACAAGAAGGTCATAGTCCTTAATGAATTCAAAGAAGCTCTTTATAAGCAGGGCTTCCTCTCTAATATCTTCAGAAAACCATTGAATCATATGTAAAGAAGCATCCTTAGTATATATGCAACCGATTAGATACAGATAAGTTGTTTCCGCAACAAAGCCGGTGGTCTCAATATCAAAGAATGCTATTTTGTCGGTATTGTATTCTACGTTCAGAGGATAGTCTAGAGTAAGATCAACAGGAAACTGTTTGATTATCATAGGTATTCTCCTTTTTTTTCATATATGTTTATTTTAGCATAGAACAGGTTAAAAACAATGAAAAATTTGAGGTATTATGTTAAAATGATAATAAGACCTATAAAGAATAATAAATACATAAGGAGAGTTAAATTTGAGCAAAGATAACAAAGATGGAGTTAAAGGCAGCATTAAGAAATCTTTAAGCGGAATATTCAGAGCTGTAATTGTAGGTATATTGGTGCTGATACAATTCGGTCTCATTATCTTTCTTTCGTATAAGCTCAGAGGATATACGGTTTATATCTATTCATTTATACAGATTTTAAGTGTTATTATTATAATTGCCCTGGTTAATGATAACAGGAATGTGTCATATAAAATAAGCTGGATATGTATTATAGCTGCCTTTCCGATAACTGGGCATATTATGTTTATACTTTGGGGTAACAACAGAGGTAAGAAAATTGACAAAATCGTACTGCAGAAATTGGCAAAGGGCTATGGATATTTAGAGCAGGATCCCGAGGTGATAGAGGATTTCAAGACACGATATCCTGATATGCTCAGAATGACCACCTATCTTCAGGCGAATCATTTCCCCCTATATAAGAACAACCGGGTTGAGTACTATCCCATGGCGGAGGATGCCTTCGAGGCCATATTCAGAGAAATAGAAAAGGCCGAAAGATTCGTTCTGGTAAATTTCTTTATCATAGGCGAGGGGGCACTTTGGGACAGAATGCACCAGGCATTATTATCAAAAATCAAAAACGGTGTAAAAGTAATGTTTCTTTTTGATGATTTCGGTGCAATGCTTCGTACCCCAAGAAATTTCAGGAGAGTATTAGAGAGTGAGGGCTTCGAGGTCAGGGTATTTAATCCCATACATCGATATACGGATAAGCTCTATATGAATTATCGCTCCCACCAGAAAATCGTAGTGGTGGACGGTAATGTCGGATTTACGGGTGGAATGAACCTGGCGGATGAATATGTGAATTTGGTGCCGCGGTTTGGTAAGTGGAAGGATAATGCCATAAGACTCGAGGGAGATGCCGTCTGGGGGCTTACGGTCACCTTTCTGCAAATGTGGGAGGCATCAGAGACCTTGCGTCCTGTAGACTATGAACAGTTCAGACCCACAAGATGCTTCCCAATAAGCGATGTATTCTGTCAGGTACTTTCCGACGGACCTGCCAATAATCCGAGAAACCCCATGGAAGACTTCTATAAGCAGATGATCTATAACGCAAAGAAGGTATTGTACATTACCACACCGTATCTTATAATTGAAGATGATATGCGGGACGCCTTAACCACAGCCGCAGCAGGGGGTGTGGATGTACGAATAATTACACCTTTCATTCCTGACAAAAAGAATGTTAAGGTGCTCACAATTTACCATTATGGAAGACTTCTTGAGGCGGGAGTAAGGATATTTGAATATAAACCGGGATTTATCCATGCAAAGACCATGCTGAATGAGGATTCGGCAATTGTGGGCTCCATGAATATGGATTACCGCAGTTTCCATCTTCAGTATGAATGTGGTGTATGGATTTGTAATCATGACGTAATAAGCACAATTAAGGAGGACCTTTTAAGGACCATGGAAGAATGTCATGAGGTTACGCTGGAGGAATGGGAGAATCGTCCCATTTTTATAAAGATATATGAAAAGATATTGAATGTGTTCTCTACCTTAATGTAGTATATAGACATGTAAAGAGAGGGCTAATGATGTACGATAATATATGTAAGCATTGCCATAAGCAATTTAAATCCAGAATGAAGACATATACATGTAAGGATTGCAGTAAACTGGATGAGGATTATTTTGATAAAATTGAAGAATATCTAAAGAAGTATCCCAACAGCAATGCTCTGCAGATTTCAGAGGCACTGGGAATTACGGCGTATCAGGTGCTAAATTATCTTAAGGAAGGAAGACTTAATTTTTCCAGAGGACGCTTCGAGCGTATCGATGATTGATTATAAGAAAGTATGAGGCGATAGAAATGATTGGATTTATAAAGGGCGAGCTGGCAGAAATAAAGGAAAACCATGTGGTTTTAGAGACCGGTAATATAGGCTATGAAATATTCTTACCCTCATCGGCGATTCTGGAGCTGCCGCCCAGAAAGAGTACGGTGAAGCTATATACATATTTGCATGTAAAGGAGGATGCCCTCAGCTTATATGGATTTCTTACCAAGGATGATTTGGAGATGTTTAAGCTGCTTATAACGGTTAACGGGATTGGACCTAAGGGAGCTTTAAGCATACTGTCAGGCATAACAGCCGATGATATACGGTTTGCTGTTCTAGCCGAGGACACAAAGGCTATATCCAAGGCACCGGGAATAGGCCCCAAGACTGCAAGTAAAATAATACTGGAGCTTAAGGATAAATTTAAGCTGGAGACAGCATTTGAGCAGAAGCTACAGAATCAGTCGGGTAAGATTGATTCACAGAACGTTTATGGAAGGCGGGAGGAGGCTATGCAGGCGCTTTCTTCTTTGGGATATTCACCCACCGATGCATATAAGATTATTAATCAAATAGATATTACAGAGGATATGACAACAGAGGAGATCTTAAAGCTCTGTTTGAAGAGAATGTAAGGAGAAGCATATGGCAAAGCGTATGATATCAACGGAATTAATGGAGGAAGACAGAAGGCTTGAGAACACCCTTCGGCCTCAGTTACTTGTAGATTATATAGGACAGGTAAAGGTAAAGGAAAATCTGAAGGTATATATAGAGGCAGCAAAGCAAAGAAACGAATCCCTTGATCATGTCCTGTTCTTTGGACCACCCGGGTTGGGAAAGACTACTCTTGCGGGAATAATTGCAAATGAAATGGGGGTTGGAATTAAGATAACCTCCGGACCTGTCATTGAAAAGCCGGGTGAAATGGCTGCGATTCTTAACAACCTCCAAGAGGGAGATGTGTTATTCGTGGATGAAATACATCGGTTAAACCATCAGGTTGAGGAGCTTTTGTACCCTGCCATGGAGGATTTCGTCATAGACATTGTGATAGGCAAGGGTTCATCGGCTAAGTCTATTCGTTTGGAACTTCCCAGATTCACACTGATAGGTGCAACTACAAGAGCCGGAATGCTTACCCCTCCCTTAAGAGACAGATTCGGAGTAGTAAACCGTCTGGATTTTTACACCGTAAATGAGCTAAAGCAGATAATCATTAGGTCGGCAAAGGTAATCGGTGTGGAGATAGACGAGGAGGGTGCCAATGAGCTTGCCCGTCGTTCAAGAGGAACACCGAGACTTGCCAACCGTCTGTTAAAAAGAGTAAGAGATTTTGCACAGGTAAAATACGATGGTAAGATAACTAAGGAAGTGGCAGGATACGCATTGGATCTTTTAGACGTGGACAAACTGGGATTGGATCATATTGACAGAGAAATTCTGATTACCATGATAGAGAAATTCGGTGGCAGACCGGTCGGCATCGATGCCATAGCCGCCACCATAGGTGAAGATGTCGGTACCATCGAGGAGGTTTATGAGCCTTATTTGGTTCAAAACGGCTTAATACTTCGGACAGCCAGGGGAAGAGTTGCATCTGATTTGGCATATTCTCATCTAGGTCTTCAGAAGCCTACAGAATAAGATTTCGGCTTGTGTAAAATGGAAAATTACGATATACTATCGATATACTATTCGAGAATGCAATACTTGATAAGAAGCATCATCCGATAATGGGAGGCAAGTGTATGAATAAGATTAACGATATTGAGGTTATCATCAATAACAAAAGATATACGTTAAGTGGATATGAGAGTGAGGAATACCTGCAAAGAATAGCTTCATATATCAACAGCAAGCATAATGAGTTTAAGAACATGGATGCTTACAAGTTCCTAGATTCGGATTTGAGAAATATTTTAATCCAGATTAATATTGCGGATGATTATTATAAAACCATGGAAAAGGTCAAGGAAATCGAAGACGAGAATAATCAAAAGAGCAACGAGATTTTTGACTTAAAGCATGAGCTTATTGCGGTTCAGACAAAGCTCCAGTCGGCTGAGAGGGAAATAGAAGACCTTAAAAACGAGAGAAATGAGAACCAAAAGAAAATTATCCGTCTGGAGACAGAATTGCAGGAAGCGGAGAAGAAACGGTAAATCAGATTGCTACAGCTGTCCAATCCTAGTGATACATACCCATACCGATGGTGTGGGCATAGTGATTGGGCAGCTTTTTAATTAAAGAAATTCTACTTTGGTATGGGTACCATTTGGATACAGGGAGAGAGATATATGATTAAGATAGAGATACTGGCACCTGCCGGCTCCTATGAGAGCATGCGGGCGGCTATGAATGCAGGCTGTGATGCCGTATATATGGGAGGAACCAGATTTGGTGCCAGAGCTTATGCGGACAATCCTGATGAGGATACACTTATAAAGGCGATTGAGGAGGCACACCTTAGGGGCAAAAGACTCTACATGACCGTAAATACCTTGGTTAAGGAAGAGGAGAGGCAGAAGCTGCTCTATGATTATCTGGAAAAATATTATCTTGCAGGCCTGGATGCCGTCATTGTGCAGGATGTGGGAGTAATGCGTTTTATTCATCGGCATTTTCCTGATCTTCCTATCCATGCAAGCACACAGACTACCATTACCATGGCACAGGGAGCGGATTTTCTGAAAAGCATAGGTGTCACACGGCTTGTAACCGCAAGGGAGCTGTCATTTAAAGAGATTAAAAGCATTAGGGACAATACAGATATGGAGATTGAAACCTTCGTCCATGGAGCACTTTGTTACTGCTATTCCGGACAATGTCTCATGAGCAGTATGATAGGAGGAAGGTCGGGAAACAGGGGAAGATGTGCTCAACCCTGCAGGATGCCCTACAGGTTTTATGCTGAGGGCAGACAGATGGACACAGGAAAAGAACCATATTTACTAAGTCCAAAGGATATTAATACCGTAGCGCTTATTCCTGATCTGATAGAATCGGGTGTGAATTCCTTCAAGATAGAGGGAAGAATGAAAAGCCCCGAGTACGCCGCGGGAGTCTCATATGTTTATCGTAAATATGTGGATATATATCTGGATAAAGGGAAGGAATATTTCTATAATTATCTGGAAGGAAATGATTATAGAAATGATATGCTGGACCTTATGGATTTATATAATCGAGGAGGCTTTTCTGAGGGCTATGGAAGGACATATAACGGGAAATCAATGATGTCCATGGAAAGACCTAATCACGGCGGTGTATTGGTTGGCGTGGTTAAGGNGTATGATAAAGGATACGCTGATATCGGTGTATATGAAGATATTAATGCTCAGGATGTACTTGAAATAAGAAGCAGAAGAAGTGAAGCGACATATGAAATTACGGTTAAGGATGATGTACAAAAGAATGATGCTTTCAGAGTAAGAGTGGGTGCCGGGGCCCTGAAGAATCAATCCGGGAATAAGGTCGGCAAAAAACATAAAGCCGATATTAAAATCGGCGATATGGTTTATCGGACCAGAAACAACGCTCTGCTTGAACGTATCGGTGACAGCTATATTAAGAAGNATGCTAAGAAAGACATCACAGGGGTTTTGTATGCTAAATCAGGTGAAAGGTTAAGGCTTACCCTTAGCTGCGACGATAAATCTGTTACTGCTTATCACAATTCTGTAGAAGTCGCGATAAAACAGCCGATGACAAAGGATAAGCTAAAGGCATCCATTGATAAACTGGGAGATACAATGTATCAGTTTAAGGAACTTGTGATAGATGCGGATGATGATATATTTGTGCCGGTGGCATGGCTTAATGAAATTCGAAGAGAAGCCGTGGCCATGCTGTCTGATGCCGTAATTGGAGCTTACCGTAGAGAATTAAATGATGATAGACTCAGTAAGGCTGATATCTGCGAAGANATATTAAATGAGAAGGAAATTGAGAATGTCCGTAAGGATATGAATATCAGTGCAGGTATATCTACGGATAAGCAATTTGAAACTGCCTTGGCATATCCGGAGATATCCGCCATATATGTGGATTACGACAGCTTTTCCCTTGATAGAATAATACAGATGGCGGAATTAGCCAATGCCTCAGAAAAGGCATATTATATTATATTACCGCATATCTGCAGACTCTCTGTATATGAAAGACTTAGTCGGGATACAGCCGCATTGGTAAGCAATAATGAAATAAGCGGCTTTATAATCAGAAATTTTGAGGAGGCACAGCTGCTTCAAAGCATATTAAAGGATATGGGACAGCATAAAAGGCTTCGCCTGAATCATAATATGTATATATTCAACAGGGATGCCAAGAGGTTCTGGATAGACAAGGGCATAGATGAATTCACCGCACCGGTAGAGCTAAACGAGAAGGAGCTTAGGGATTTGGGCTTAGAAGANTGTGAACTCATGGTATATGGATATCTGCCGGTTATGGTGTCGGTTCAATGTCTGCATGCCTCCACGGGGGGATGCAACAGATGTAAGCCGGGCGAGGCCCGGATGGACTATATTGTAGACCGAATCGGCAAAAAGTTCTTTGTCAGGACAAATTGTGCCTCATGCTACAATATAATATATAACGGTCAGCGCTTATCATTACTGAGCTATGCGGACAGGATAAAGGATTTAAGACCTGCAGGAATCAGGCTGGACTTTACAATAGAATCGTCCGAGGAAATGAGTACGGTAATATCTGCCTATATAGATGCGTTCAGATATGGCAGAAGAGCCGTATTGGAATTCGATAATATTACAGCGGGTCACTTTAGGCGAGGTGTAGAGTAGAAAATGCATATGGTAATCGAATTAACAAAATATCTTATGATTCTTATGGTAGGAGCCTATACCTACCATGCTTTTCGTGCCTCGGTTAAAAAAAATAAAGTAAGCAGGGATATTTCCTATAGATGGATGACATGGTTTCTGTTTATGCTGCATTTTACCGGGTATTTTACAATGTATATTCAGCTTAAGAATACCAAGCTGTTATTATTATACGCAGGAGAGGCACTGGTCTTTCTTCTCGTGCTGTTTGCCTATAAATTCATATATCCGGGGCTATCCGGGCTGCTCCTTAGAAATATGCTGATGCTTCTTTCGATTGGCTATATAATACTGACAAGACTATCCTTCGATAAGGCGGTTCGTCAGTTCTATATCAGTGCCGTTGCCCTGGGAATCGGCTTACTGGTACCCATGCTTTTCCAGAGATTTGCCAAAATCAGAAATTACGGGTGGATATACGGAATCGTGGGAGTCTTTCTACTGGTTTTGGTGTTGCTTATCGGAACAGAAAACTTCGGTGCCACCAGCTGGATTACTGTATTTGGATTATTTACGATTCACCCAACCGAATTTGTAAAGCCGTTATTTGTCTTTTGCGTAGCTTCTTTATTCTCAAAAGGAGCCGACATAAAAAGGGTGTGTGCCGTCACAGCCATAGCCGGAGCTACGGTTTTGTCACTGGTACTCCAAAAGGATTTGGGCGCAGCCTTGATTTTCTTCGTTACCTATATCTTTATGCTTTATGGTGCAACCAAGAAGCCGCTTTATCTTATTATTGGTCTTTGGGGAGGAACCGTTGCATCATGGGTTGCCTATAAACTATTTGACCATGTCAAGGTGAGGGTCATGGCATGGAGAAACCCATTTGGTTATATCGATAAGGAGGGGTATCAGATATCCCAGTCGCTTTTTGCCATGGGCACAGGCGGGTGGTTTGGCATGGGATTATATCAGGGGCTGCCGACAACTATACCGGTGGTTGACAGTGACTTTATATTCTCGGCTATTTCGGAGGAGCTTGGCGGTCTATTTGCGCTCTGTCTGATTCTATTATATATTAACTGCTTTATAATAATCATAAACGTATCCCTTAAAACCAAGGACAGCTTCTATCGCTTATTATCCTTGGGCTTCGCCGTAATGCTTGGCTTCCAGGTGTTCTTATCCATAGGAGGAGTCATAAAATTTATTCCTTCTACTGGAGTTACTTTACCCTTTATAAGCTCCGGAGGAAGCTCAATTGTAGCCACAATAGTCATGTTTATGGTGATGCAGGGGATATACAGTGAAGGTAAGATGCCCTTATTGGCAGGTGAAAATCATGATAAACAGGTTGAACAATGATAATAACGATAACAGGAAAGCCGAAGAAAAAGCCATATTATCGATAATATATATTTTTATCGGATTGTTTGTTCTGATGATGGGATATTTTACGTATTTCTTGTTTGTAAAGAGTGATGAGGTGGTTAACAGCACCTATAACTTAAGACATGATGTCTTGGCTAAAAGAGTAATCCGCGGAAATATCCTTTCGGCAGACGGTATTGTACTGGCCGAAACCCTTACCGATGATGAGGGAAATGAGATTCGCAGCTATCCCTATGGCGACATGTATGCCCATGTTGTAGGAAGAGTAATGCGTGGAAGAACAGGAATAGAAGAAGTGGAGAACATTACACTTCTTACCTCCTACAGCAGATCGGCAAACGCCATGTACAATGATTTGATTGGGATAAAGAACCCCGGTAATAATGTAGTGACCACACTAAACCATAAGCTGAATAAGGTGGCTTATGATGCCTTAGGAGATTATAGAGGAGCGGTTGTTGCCATAGAGCCAAGGACGGGTAAAATTCTTGCTTTGGTTTCAAAGCCCTCATATGACCCCAATGATATCGAGGANAATTGGGATAAGCTTACAGAGGATAAAGACAGAGAATCCCCTTTGCTTAACAGAGCGTCACAGGGTCTATATCCTCCGGGATCTACATTTAAGGTACTTACTGCTCTGGCATATATAAGATCAAATCCTTATTATCAGGATTATAGCTACAGATGTGACGGAAGAACCGAATATGAAGGCATGACTATACGTTGTAGCGGTAATAAGAGACACGGTAAAGTGGATCTGACGGAGGCCTTTGCGAAGTCCTGTAATACGGCTTTTTCTACGATCGGTAAGGAACTGCAGATTGATGAACTTAGGAGCCTGAGTGAGAGCTTCTTCTTTAATCAGTCATTGCCTGCCAGAATATCCAATAATTCCAGTAGCTTTCTTCTCAGAGTTGGTGAATCGGGTACCAAGGAGGCCATGCAGACTGCTATCGGTCAGGGCAGAACTCTGATAACCCCTCTTCATAATGCTATGATAGCAGCAGCAGTTGCAAATGACGGATTAATGATGAAGCCCTATGTAATAGACAGAATTGAGAGCGCCGGGGGCAGAGTGCTTAAGGGATATATACCTGAAGAGGCGGCTACTGTTATGACCTCCAAGGAAGCAGATTATCTTAAGAAACTCATGCGTAGCGTAGTCACGGACGGAACTGCATCCATGCTTAGCAAATCGGAATATAAGGTTGCCGGAAAGACCGGAACCGCCGAACAGGAGGGGAAGGATTCTCATGCTTGGTTTATTGGATTCGCCCCGGTGAATGATCCTAAGATAGCAATCAGTGTTATCGTAGAAAATATAGGCTCAGGAAGTGAATATGCCTTACCTATCGCAGATAAGGTGTTTAGTGCATATTTTGATTAGTGAATAGAAAATATGCAGACTGTTTTAAGGTGTGTATAGTGTCATATTTACAGAATTCTTTTGTGGGATATTTTATAAAACAAGTTGATATAATGGCTAAATTGATGTATACTGTAGATAGTTAAAGATGACACACCAAAAAGCAGGAGGAATTGCGATGGTAGAGGCAACGAGCTGTGGTGGTGTAGTTATATTCAGAGGAAAAATTCTATTACTGTATAAGAATTATAAGAACAAATATGAGGGGTGGGTGTTACCAAAGGGAACAGTAGAAGAAGGCGAAGAATATAAGGAAACGGCGATCCGAGAAGTCAGAGAGGAAGCCGGTACGAATGCTTCCATAATTAAATATGTCGGAAAAAGCCAGTATTCCTTCAGCACCCCACACAATACAGTATTGAAGGATGTTCATTGGTATTTAATGATGTCTGATAGCTATTACAGCAAACCACAACGGGAAGAATATTTTATGGACTCAGGGTATTACAAATATCATGAGGCTTATCATTTGTTAAAGTTTGCCAATGAAAAGCAGATCTTAGAACGAGCCTACAATGAGTATATCGATCTCAAAAAAGGTAATCTCTGGGGTAACAAAAAATATTTCTAAAAACCAAGCAGGGACATTCCATAAGGAATAGTCCCTGTTTTTGTTTTCGTAAGTATGAGTGTAAATGGTAAATTAAATTTTTACGTTATATTATTTATCTAATTTAGAGTTATTGCAATTATTAGAGGAAAAGGATATTATTAGTACAGATGCAGTGTTGAACTCTCACAAGTAATCAGCTTTACAGAGCAATAAAAAAACCCCCGAAGCCTATTTTACAAGGTTCTGAGGATTTATATATACTGCGGATGGAGGGACTCGAACCCTCACGAGTGTTATGCTCGGCAGATTTTGAGTCTGCTGCGTCTGCCATTCCGCCACATCCGCTTAGTAACGTGGTTAATTTTATCACAATTATTTTTATAATTCAAGTATAATTAGAGATATAATATTTAGATTATCTAAAGGAGCATGCATATGACCTGCATGGAAGCTCAGTCGTCAATAACGGCTTTTATTAATGATGAAATGGATATAGCTGAGTTGGAGGAATTCATCGAGCATATACAGGACTGTGAGGAATGTATGGACGAGCTTGATGTTTATTATGCTCTTTTAACGGCTATGAAGCAGCTTGATGAGGATAGAAATCTGTCGGATGATTTTAGCCAGGAGCTAAGGGAAAAGATAGACCGTTCTCAGGAGAGAATAATTCATCTTAGATATAATTATTATCGTAAGAAAGGCGTATTGATGATGATTTTGTTCCTCTTAACGGTGTTTTTTAGCTTTTATCATTATTTTATTTCTACTGAGGAAAAAAACACTGTTACAAGAAGTCAATTTCGTTTAAGAACCTCATTCATGGAGGAAAGGTTCGACAAGCCGAGAGAGGAGCTTAACCGATATCTGAAGGAGCAGCAGGACAGTACTGCGACTCAGACCGTAGAATAGAATCTGTATGGAAAAGGAGAAAAACGTGGACAAGAAACTGGTATTAATCGATGGTCATAGTATATTATTCAGAGCATTTTATGGACTTCCTGATTTGACAACCTCTAAGGGTGAGCATACCAATGCCATATTGGGATTCCTGCACATTCTATATAAAATCATAGATGAAGAAAACCCTGATTATCTGGTAGTCGCCTTCGATACTCATCATCCAACCTTCAGGCATGAGATGTTTACCGAGTATAAGGGTACGAGGAAGGCTATGCCGGACGAGCTAAGGGAGCAGGTTCCCGTGATGAAGGAAGTTCTAAAGGCTATGAATGTTGTTGTGCTGGAAAAGCCGGGATTTGAAGCGGATGATGTGCTTGGAACCCTGGCTGCTCAGGGAGAAAAAGAAGGCTATAGAGTATCCGTGGTATCGGGTGACAGGGATTTGTTACAGCTGGCAAGCGACAGAATCATGGTACGAATTCCTAAGACGAAGCGTACCGGCACAGAGATTGAGGATTATCTGGCGGCAGATGTATTGGAGAAATATAATGTTACCCCGAAGCAGTTTATTGATTTAAAGGGGCTAATGGGAGATTCATCGGATAATATCCCCGGTATACCTGGAGTGGGAGAAAAGACGGCAGGTAAGCTGATTGGTCAGTTCCAATCTATTGAGAATCTCTATGAGCATATCGACGAGCTTTCTCCCGGTAAAGTCACCAACGCACTTAAGGATAATAAGGAACTGGCTTTTTTATCCAAGAAGCTTGCCACGATTTGTGTTGACTGTGACTTGGATATTAAGATTGAGGATGCCACACTTGGTAACCTATATAACGAGGAGGTATATAAATGGTTTAAAAACCTGGAGTTTAAGAGCCTCCTATCCAAATTCCAGAGTGTGGAGATAGATCATTCTCTGGGAATAGAGGATAATTTCATATCAGTTATGGAGCTTGGAGAAGCAGAGCAGGTATTCGATAAGATAAAGCCGTCATCCGATCAATATGTGGGACTCCATATGATTATTTGTGAAGATGAGCTCTTGGGTGTTTCCCTATGTCTAAACGGTAAAGAGATATATTTAGTGCAGTGCACGGGAATGATAACATCCGATTATCTTATGGACCGTGTCGCAAGGCTGATAGAGAATAATGTTATGGTTGCAGTTATAGGTCTTAAAGAGCAGTTAGGATTTCTAAAGGCGAATGAAAAAGCACGGATATTTGACAGTGCGGTCGCGGCTTATCTGCTTAATCCGCTAACCGATACCTATCATTATGATGATATCGCCAGAGATTATCTTGGAATGACGGTTCCTTCCATCGGTGACCTGATTGGGAAGACGGGACTCAGGGAAGCCATGATGATTATGCCAAAGGAATTTATTAACTATGGATGCTTTAGCTCCTATGTGGCTTATGCATCTGCACCGCGGTTAAAACAGCAGTTGGAAGAGGCAGGTATGCTTAAGCTGTTTGAGGAGATTGAGACTCCGCTTATATATACCCTTTATGACATGGAATGCAGGGGAATCCGTGTTAATAAGAATGCCCTGAAGGAATACGGAGATAATCTAGAGGTCGGAATTCTTTCATTGGAGAAGCAGATTTATGAGCAGGTGGGGGAAGAATTTAATATCAATTCCCCTAAGCAGCTGGGAGTGATTTTATTTGAGAAGCTAAGACTGCCATTCGCAAAGAAGACGAAGACAGGTTATTCTACCTCGGCAGATATACTCGATAAGCTTAGGAGTGAGCATCCGGTCATATCAATGATTTTGGAATACCGGCAGCTTACGAAGTTAAAATCCACCTATGCGGACGGGCTTGCAGGTTATATCAGGGAGGACGGAAGAATTCATGGTAAATTCCATCAGACAATTGCCGCTACAGGAAGGATAAGCAGTACTGACCCTAATCTTCAAAACATTCCTATCCGAATGGAGTTGGGAAGAAAGATAAGAAAGGTGTTTATTCCACAGGATGACTATGTGTTCCTTGATGCGGATTATTCACAGATTGAACTTAGAGTATTGGCTCATATGTCAGGGGACGAACGTCTTATTAATGCATATAGGGAAGCAAAGGATATCCATAGGATTACTGCGTCAGAGGTATTCCATACACCCTTCGAGGAGGTAACCGATCTTCAGCGTAACAATGCAAAGGCAGTGAATTTTGGAATAATATATGGAATAAGCTCATTCGGACTGGGACAGGATTTGAATATCACCAGAAAGGAAGCAGAGCGTTTTATTGATAAATACTTTTTGACTTACCCAAAGATAAAGGAATATCTCGACAGATTGGTTGCAACGGCTAAAAAGGAGGGCTTTTCAACGACCCTCTTCGGACGCAGAAGACCAATACCCGAACTAAGCTCCAGTAATTATATGCAAAGATCCTTTGGTGAAAGAGTTGCTATGAATTCCCCTATCCAGGGAACGGCGGCAGACATTATAAAGATTGCAATGAATCGTGTAAATCAAAGGCTTAAAGACAATAATATGCGCTCCCGCCTTATTCTGCAGGTTCATGACGAGCTGCTGGTCGAAACTCATAAGGATGAAGTAGACGAGGTCAGACTAATCATAAGTGAAGAAATGAAGGGCGCGGCGAAACTGGAGGTTCCTTTGGAAGCCGAGGTTAAGATGGGTATCAACTGGTACGAAACGAAGTAGGTGAACGGGGGATATTATGAAAGTAATCGGGATTACAGGAGGCATCGGAAGCGGGAAGTCTTTAGTGGCTGATATAATGATTATGAAGTATAACGCATATCTGATTAATACTGACATGATAGCCAAAGAGCAGATGATGCCCGATGGGATAAGCTATCCGGGAATAGTTGAATATTTCGGAGAGGAAATACTTAATAAGGATGGCACGATAGATGCAAATAAGCTGGCCGATATAGTATTTAAGGATAAGGAAAAGCTATTAAAGCTTAACAGTCTGACTCATCCTAATGTACTGACTGAAGTAAAGAGAATTATTGCCGGGATGAGAGAGGGTAAAAAGACTCCTTACTGCATAATCGAAACCGCCTTAATGATTGAATCCGGTTATGATTTTGTGTGTGATGAGGTGTGGTATGTGTACTCAAGTGCCGATACGAGGAGGGGTAGATTAAAACAATATCGCAGCTATGACGATAAGAAAATCGATGCGATTTTTGAAAGTCAGAGCAAGGAAGAGGATTTTTTTAAGAGGTATTCTAAGGTTATATATAATGACAGCGATATTCATAATCTGGAGGTACAAATCGACAGGCTGTTAAACGATTAGGCACCCGTTTTTTCTTGACAAATGAAATTAAATGGGTGATACTCTATAAGAATATTATAGGAAGATGGGAAGATTGACATGAAATTATGCAGTATTGCAAGCGGCAGCAGCGGAAATTGTATTTATGTGGGAAGTGACAGGACTAATCTGCTTGTTGATGTCGGAATCAGTGCAAAACGTATTGAAAGTGGCCTAAGCAGAATAGATATTAATCCGGATACGATTCAGGGTATTTTGATAACCCATGAGCATACGGATCATGTGGCAGGTTTGGGTGTAATGGCAAGAAGATATCATATACCTATATATGCTACATATGAGACGGTTATGGCATTAAGAAGAATAAAGACCCTTGGTGAGATACCCGATGAATTATATAATTATATAGATCCTGATAAAGAGTTTAAGATAGATGATATATGTATTGAGCCGTTTTCAACATCCCACGATGCAGTGGCTCCTGTATGCTATACCATGCATATTGATGAAAAGAAGGTTGGCATAGCTACTGACTTGGGAAAATACGATGATTATATTATGTCGAAGCTAAAGGATTCTGATTTGCTGATGATAGAGGCAAATCACGACATTAATATGCTTATGGTTGGGAGATACCCCTATTATCTCAAACAGAGGATACTGGGAGAGCGGGGGCATCTTTCCAACGATACATCTGCCGATCTTATCGGAAAGCTGGTAGGAAAGAAGAATCAGCATATTATCCTGGCTCATTTAAGTAAGGAAAACAATTATGAGGAGCTTGCCTATGAAACCGTACTATGTGAGCTGGCCCGTCTCGGAATCGGCACATCGGAATTTAAGCTAAGCGTAGCCCATAGGGATATATGCTCTGATTTGGTTGTACTATAAACAGAAAGGTAAGGTTTTTATGAAGAGATCTGTAATAACTGTTGTCGGTAAGGATAAGATTGGTATTATTGCTAAGGTTTGCACCTATTTGGCAAACAACAGCATCAATATCCTGGATATATCTCAGACAATCATTCAGGATTTTTTTAATATGATGATGATAGTCGACACCAGTAAGTCCCCTAAGAAATTTGACGAAATCGCTGAGGAACTGGACCAGATTGGCTCAGAAATCGGCGTGATTATTAAGACACAGCATGAAGATATATTCAATAAAATGCACAGAATATAGAGGGGAGAATTGGCGACATGATTAATATACATGAGGTCATCGAGACAAATAAGATGATTGAACAGGAAAATCTTGATGTGAGAACCATAACCCTCGGTATTAACCTGCTGGATTGTGCAGGCACTGATTTATCAGAGGTAAATCAAAGAATTTATGAAAAGATTACGAGGGTTGCTAAGGATCTTGTATCCGCTGGCAACAGGATACAAAGAGAATTTGGTATTCCGATTGTCAATAAGAGAATTTCTGTTACACCTATTTCTCTGATAGGTGCTTCGTGCTGTAAAACCGTTGAGGATTATGTTACTATTGCCGAGACCCTGGACAGAGCAGCCCATGAGGTGGGAGTGAATTTCATAGGAGGTTATTCGGCCCTCGTCACAAAGGCGATGACGGCCTCCGATGAGCTTCTGATAAAATCCATACCTAAGGCGTTGCAATGTACCGAGAGTGTATGCAGCTCAGTCAATGTAGGCTCAACAAAGACCGGTATCGATATGGACGCCGTCAAGCTTTTGGGAGAAATCATTCTGGAGACAGCAAGGCTCACCAAGGACAGGGATTCTATCGGATGTGCCAAATTAGTCGTCTTCTGTAATGCGCCGGATGACATGCCGTTTATGGCAGGAGCCTTTCATGGAATAACCGAAGGCGATGCCGTAATCAATGTAGGTGTAAGTGGCCCCGGCGTGGTGAAGAAGGCACTGGAATCCGTAAGAGGAGCAGATTTTGAGACTCTTTGTGAAACAATCAAAAGAACGGCATTTAAGATAACCAGAGTCGGACAACTGGTGGCACAGGAATCTTCAAAGATACTTGGTGTACCCTTTGGCATCGTGGATCTTAGTCTGGCACCTACTCCGGCGGTAGGAGACAGTATTGCAGATATCTTAGAGGAAATCGGTCTGGAGTATGCCGGTGCTCCGGGTACAACTGCTGCCCTTGCTCTCTTAAATGACCAGGTTAAAAAGGGAGGAGTCATGGCTTCATCATTTGTCGGAGGCTTAAGCGGTGCATTTATTCCTGTCAGCGAGGACCAGGGCATGATAAATGCCGTTGAGGCCGGGGCATTAACCCTGGAAAAGCTGGAGGCTATGACCTGTGTATGCTCCGTAGGACTCGATATGATTGCCATTCCGGGAGATACAAAGGCAAGCACAATATCAGGAATTATAGCCGATGAGATGGCCATAGGCATGGTTAATCAGAAGACAACCGCCGTAAGGATTATCCCCGTAATAGGAAAGAATGTCGGCGAAAGAGTGGAGTTCGGTGGATTGCTGGGTCATGCACCGATTATGAGGGTTAATGACTTTGCCTGCGACAACTTCATTAACCGTGGAGGCAGAATTCCAGCCCCGATTCATAGCTTTAAGAACTAATATGAACCCCTTGATTGATAATATCGTCTATTAGAGGAAGGAAGGGCATGATATATGAATAAATATCTGGAAAAGATTGATTACAAAGGAATATTTAAGTACTTCAGTGAAATTTCAGAGATTCCGAGAGGCTCGGGAAACGAAGGAGAAATTAGTGAATACCTGGTAAGCTTTGCAAAGTCCAAGGGATTCGTGTATAATAGAGATTCAGCAAACAATGTTATTATCATCAAAGAAGCCACCCCCGGTTATGAGAATGAGCCTTCTATTATGCTTCAGGGCCATATGGATATGGTCTGCGAAAAGCGTAAGGAACATACCCATGATTTTCTTAAGGACGGAATAAAGCTTCTGGTGGACGGTGATTTCCTATGTGCGGACGGTACCACCCTTGGTGCAGACAATGGGATAGCAGTGGCATATATTTTAGCTTTGCTGTCAGACGAGGAACTGAAGCATCCACGGATTGAGGCTGTGATTACCACTGATGAAGAGGTTGGAATGAACGGTGCTAAGGCACTTGATCTTTCCGGCTTAAAATCCGAATATATGATTAATTTGGATTCGGAGGAAGAAGGGTATTTGCTTGCAAGCTGTGCTGGGGGATTAACCGGAACCTGTACCCTTCCGCTGAAGCGTGTGGAGGAAGGCGGAAAGATAATTAAAATCAACATAGGCGGCTTAAAGGGTGGACATTCGGGTATGGATATAATTCATAACCGTACCAATGCCAATAAGCTTATGGCACGACTGCTGTTTGATTTAAGAGAAAACAATTCATTCGGCGTTATTCACATGGAGGGTGGTTATAAGGACAATGTCATACCTCGTGAAGCATTTGCGGAGCTGGTTATTGACCCGGAGGATTTCAAAAGTGTAAGTAAAAGTATCGATGAAATCATGCAAATATATAAGAAGGAATTAGAAAGCAGTGAGCCGGATTTAGAGTATTCTATTGAGGATAAGGGTGAGGATAATTGTAATCCCCTTCATCCGGTGTCCTTTGAGAAACTGTTGTTCCTACTGGTTCAGATACCCTATGGAGTACAGGTGATGAGCTCGGATATAGAAGGACTCGTCGAAAGCTCATTAAACCTGGGCATCTTCCGTATTGAGGAGGATCAGGCGGTTATATGCAATTCAGTCAGAAGTTCTAAAAGCAGTTACAAGCATTATATAAGTAACAGATTAAAATATATGGCTGATTTCTTAGGGGGAGAATATATTGTCCGTTCTGAGTACCCTGCCTGGGAATTCAAAAAGGAATCCAAGCTGAGAGAACATCTGCAGAGAATTTATAAGGAAATACATGGCAAGGAAATGAAGGTCGAAGCGATTCATGCAGGACTGGAATGTGGACTCATAGCTGAGAAGATGCCCGGTATTGATATAGTCTCAATAGGGCCTGATATGTTCCGCGTTCATACCATAGATGAAAAGCTCAGCATATCATCGACAATCAGAGTGTATCGGTTCTTGGAGCGTGTGATACAGGAAAAGATTTTAAGATAGATTATAATTAATAATTGGTAGGAGATGGAGTTATGTCAAAGGGCAATTCGCATGATGATTTTGATTTTGGAAATGATCCTGAGTTNCGTGAAAATTTTTNTCGGAATATCGATAAGGTTCTAAACGATATAGAGATTGAAGATAATGAGACAGAGGATTTAATCGAAGAAATCGTGGCTTCTGAGGTTGACGATACAACGAATGAGGTGGAGGAATCAGAAGCCGTATATGCAATTGAGGAGGAAGAGGAATCCGAGACAGAAGTTACAGCAGAAGGGGAAAAAGATTCCGAGGTTGTAGATACAATAGAAGAATCAGAAGCTGAAGATACAACAGAAGAGGCAGAAGAATCCGAATCTGAAGCTTCAATAGAAGAAGAATTCGAGATAGCCGTTACGGCAGAAGAGGATGAGCCTTCCGAGACAGATGATGCCGTTACCACAGACGATATTGATGAGGCCTTAGTTGATATCAATAATTCCTTAGCCATGCAGATAAGCGAGGAATTGGAGAGTCTTGATACGGTATCGGTAAAGGATAAGAAAAGGGCAAGAATGATGAAAATCCAGATAGGTGTAATCATCGGATTGNTGTCATTATTAGGGATAGCCTTTTTCCTAGGATTCACCAAGCCCGGGAACCGTCTCCTTTTAAAGATGGGCATTAATATAGGTGGTAAGATATGGGATGCCTGGACACAGGATTTCGAAAATGAGCCTGATATTATNGAGGATATTGATTATCTGGACGAGGAGGATATTGCTTCGGACGCAGTTGAGGTGGATCCCGATACCATCGAATGGCCTGAGCATCCGGGCTTCGGAAGAAGAGAAGAGGGAGTCTATAATATACTCTTATTGGGTGAGGAGGCTATTGATGCCGGTACTTCAAGAGGCAGAACGGATTTGATAATAATAGCCACGCTTAATAAGAATAATAAATCCATAAAACTTACATCTCTTATGAGGGATACTCTGGTACAGATACCGGGTTATAGAGAGAATAAGCTTAATTCGGCATATGAAAAGGGAGATGTGGATCTTCTATACGAGACTATATCCCTCAACTTCAATATCCACTTAGACGGAAGTGTACTGGTAAACTTTGAGAACTTTGAAAAAATAATCGATTTAATGGGTGGTCTTGAGCTTACCCTGACTGCTTCTGAGGCAAAGTATCTAAGAAATACTAACTATATCTCCGAACCAAAGTACAGAACCGTTGTGGAGGGAACACAGCTGATGAACGGTAATCAGGTATTAGGCTATTCCCGTATCCGTAAAAGAGCGGCTATTACCGGTAATAACAATGACTATGGAAGAACAGACCGACACAGAATAATTTTAAATGCCATCTTTGAAAAATATAAATCTAAGAGTGAAATGGAACTGGCTTCAATGATGTTCAAAATGCTGCCGATGATAAAGACAGACATAGACAGTAAGACCTTTGAGAAGCTATTAAGTACCTTTATCGAAATGGGAACTACTAAGATAGATCAACTTCGTATTCCTGCTGATGGTACCTTTACGGATAATGTAAAGGTAAGGGGAATGGATGTATTAATTCCGGATTTAACTAAGAATATTAGTATTTTACATGAGTTTATCTTTGGAAACTGATTCTTAAGCAAAGCTTATTAAAATTAGAATTCCTGTATATAATGCATGACATCACCCGTTTTGGTATGTCATGCATTTTCAAGGTTATTACTCATTTGTCATAAATTCTATGCTTTTCTCATATATCTCAAAGGAGATACCGAAACATCGTATGAATGAGGAATGATAGAAATATGACAAGACATAGGTCCAAGAGGCNGGTGCTTTATTGCATAATTTTAATAGCCGTGTCTGCTACGGTAAGCGGTATTTGCCTAAGACTTATAAGCTATGAGCTTCAGATTAGGGCTGTAATTGCAGGAGAGCTTAATTATGATGAACTTCGTAATATTAGAATAAAGAAGTCCAAACTTGACAGGATACGGGATTATGCCAATGATTTGATAATGTCAAACCCTGATTTTAAGGAACATCCCTATATGAATGAAATCGGATATCTGACCTTTGCAATGATGTTGTCTGACTACGATATGATTAAAGGTAGGGTACCTGATAAAAGCAATTTCCTAAGGGGAATAGGGAGGGTATCAAGGACAAAGAAGTATCAGGAGCTCTATAACTGTTACAGGGCGATATTTGCTGACATTGAATATTTTCCGGTTCCTAACATGNGAAGGGATGCCCATAGAATATCATATGAGGACAGCTGGCTTGCCCTCAGAAGCTATGGAGGTTATCGGGGTCATGAGGGTACGGATATTGTTGCAGGCAATAATCTTCCCGGCTATTTTCCCATAATCAGTATAACCGATGGAGTAGTGGAAAATCTGGGATGGCTGGAGCAGGGAGGTAATCGCATAGGTATTCGCTCAAAGTCAGGAGGATATTTTTACTATGCGCATCTGGACAGTTATGCACCGGAGCTTAAACAGGGGGATACGGTTGTTGCCGGACAGCTTCTGGGATTTATGGGAGACAGCGGCTATGGTCCGGAGGGTACTAAGGGGCAATTTGACGTTCATCTTCATCTGGGAATCTATGTTACAATCGACAATATTGAAACGAGCGTTAATCCATACTGGATATTACGATTTCTTGAATATAGCAGAACTGAGCTTCTTTACTAATATTTTTGTGGAAATTCATATTCATTATGTTGTATAATAATAGGTATTGATGTGTTATTCTATGATTAGAATTTAGAAATTAAGGAATGTTTATATATGAATGTGTATTTAGATAATTCAGCGACTACCAAAATAACCGATGGTGTAAGGGATATAATGCTTAAGGCGTTATGTGAGGATTACGGCAACCCNTCCTCAATGCATATTATGGGGGTAAATGCCGAAAGATATATTAAAAATGCCGCAAAGCAAATCGCAGACAGCCTTAAGGTTGACCCTAAGGAAATAATATTTACCTCCGGTGGTACTGAGGCCAACAATTTGGCTCTTATCGGAGCCGCCATGGCGTATCAGCGATGGGGAAGGCATATAATTACCACAAGAATAGAGCACCCATCGGTGCATCAGCCGCTTCTCTTCCTCGAAGAAAACGGTTATAAGACTGATTTTGTTCCTGTGGATAACAGCGGTAAGATATTGAAGGACAAGCTGTATAATTTAATAAATGATGAGACCATTATTGTATCAGTGATGTATGTGAACAATGAGATTGGTGCTGTTCAGGATATAGAAGAAATCTCAGAACAGATAAAAGCCATTAAGAAGGATATAATTCTTCATGTGGACTGTATTCAGGCTTATGGAAAATATAGAATCTATCCGAAGAGAATGGGAATAGATATTCTTTCAATAAGCGGACATAAAATACACGGACCGAAGGGAATCGGAGCCCTATATGTAAATGATGGTGTACGGCTTAAGCCCATAGTTTTCGGCGGGGGACACCAAAGAGGTTTAAGATCAGGAACAGAGAATGTACCTGCCATTGCAGGATTGGGACAGGCGGCAGAGGAGCTTCATCAGAACCTTGAGCAAAAGGTTCACAAGATGTATGAGCTTAAGCTAAATTTTATAAAGGAAATTATTAAACTGGACGGGGTTACGGTAAACGGTCTTCCCGAGGAATGTGCCAAAGAGCCTTCAATGGAGCTTATTAAACAAACCGCACCTCATATAATATCCGTAAGTTTTAAAGGAGTACGAGGTGAGGTGCTTCTCCATGCACTGGAGGAAAGAGGAGTATATGTATCGTCAGGCTCGGCCTGCAGCTCCCATAATACACATCAAAGCCCCACTCTTACGGCAATCGGAATTCCTAAGGATTTAATGGAATCCACTTTACGGATATCATTATCAGAGATGACTACACAGGAAGAACTGGATTATACAATAAATCAGATTAAGGATATTTTGCCTTACTTAAGAAGATATATAAGAAAATAAACAGCAGGATAAACGAAAGGTCAAGGTGACAAATGTATAAGGCTTTTTTAATAAAGTATGCAGAAATCGGTTTAAAGGGCAATAACCGTTATTTGTTTGAAAATGCACTTCGTGACAGAATTGCAGGTGTATTAAGGCCCCTAGGTGACTATAGAGTGACTAAGGAGCAGGGAAGGATATTCGTTGAATGTCCGGATGGTTATGATTATGAAGAGACCGTACAGGCGCTTCAGAGGGTATTCGGCATATCATCCATATGCCCGGTTGTTGTGATTGGTAGCTCCGACTGGGATAGCCTGACAAAGGGTGTTGGTGACTATGTGGAGGCTATGTATCCCGATAGAAATTTTACGTTTAAGGTAATGGCAAAACGTGCCGATAAGAATTATCCCTTAACTTCTCCGGAGATTTGCAGCAATATGGGAGCATATCTGCTTAGGAGATTCCCGGAGCTTAAGGTGGATGTTCATAAACCCGAAGTACGAATTAATGTGGAGGTTCGCACTAAGTCCTATGTATACTCCATAGTTATTGAAGGACCGGGAGGTATGCCCGTAGGTACCAACGGAAAGGCAATGCTTTTATTATCGGGAGGAATTGACAGCCCCGTAGCCGGATATATGATTTCCAAACGTGGAGTGTCCATGGCGGCTGTATATTTTCATGCTCCACCATATACCAGCGAAAGAGCAAAACAGAAGGTTGTGGATTTGGCTAAGAAGCTGTCCATGTATACCGGAAAGATGAAGCTTTTCGTAGTGAATTTCACGGACATACAGCTGTATATCTATGATAAATGCCCCCATGACGAGCTTACAATAATTATGCGAAGATATATGATGCGAATAGCTGAGAAGCTGGCTGAGCAGGAGAATTGTCTGGGACTCGTAACGGGAGAAAGTATCGGACAGGTGGCCAGTCAAACCATGCAGAGCCTCGCATCTACCAATGAGGTGTGTACAATCCCTGTGTACAGACCCTTAATAGCATTTGACAAGAAGGATATAGTAGAGATTTCGGAAAGAATAGATACCTATGAGACTTCGATACAGCCTTTTGAGGACTGCTGCACTATATTCGTGGCAAAGCATCCCGTAACAAAGCCCAACCTTAAGGCAATCAGAAATTCCGAAAGAAGGCTGGAGGATAAGATTGACGAGATGGTTATGACGGCTATTGAGACCGCTTCAGTAATAGATATTGAATAGGACGAACTGTCCTATTCAATAAAAAGAGCTGCCATTGGCAGCTCAAGGTAATTCACGTTAGTCAACGATATATGGTTTCAGTGTTGTAAGAATCTCCTCAAGATTCTCCTCACCGTGGATGTTTAAATCTATTGTCTTGGATAAATCAAGGCTGAAGATACCCATAATTGATTTTGCATCTATTACATATCTACCTGAAACCAAATCAAAATCAGAATTAAATTTTGTAACATCATTAACGAAAGCTTTTACCTTATCAATTGAATTTAAAGATATTTTAACTGTCTTCATAGAACATCTTCCTCCTTTATACGATATATGTATATACTATATTTTAACATTTTAAAAGTCAATATGCAAAGTACATAAAAAAAGAAGGAAAAGTTGTATAGGTAGCAGATAGAATTGACATAACGGTACCGGGTNCCGAATCAGAAAGGAAATTGTGGAATGATTAGAACGGCAGCATTTTTAACCTTAGGCTGTAAGGTGAATTCCTATGAGACAGAGGCAATAAGGGGAATGTTTGAAGCCGCAGGCTATGGGGTTGTGGATTTTAAAGATATTGCCGATGTATATGTGGTGAATACCTGTACAGTAACTAATATTGCGGACAGAAAATCCCGTCAGATGCTTCATCAGGCCAAAAAAAGAAATCCCAATGCTATAATAGTGGCAGTAGGATGCTATGTTCAGGCNGCTGAGGAAGAACTTCTAAAGGACAGCAGCGTGGATCTGGTGGTTGGAAATAATAGAAAATCGGAAATAATCAGGCTTATAGAAAGCTACAGCTTACAAAAGGATATTGATACCAATATTGTTGTGGATATCGGTGCGGAGAAGGAATATGAAGAGCTGTCGATTATATCTGCCACTGAAAAGACCAGGGCTTTTATAAAGATACAGGATGGCTGTAACAGATTCTGCTCCTACTGTATTATTCCCTATGTCAGAGGAAGGGTAAGAAGCAGGAATGAGAAGGAAATACTTAATGAGATAACAAGACTTTCGAAATCCGGCTACAAGGAGGTCGTTCTCACAGGAATTCATATTTCGTCCTATGGGACAGACAGGCCGGTCGAAGAAAAAGAGGTACACCGGGTCATGCCCCTGGCATCATTAATTAAAGCCATAGGGAAAATACCGGGTATTGAAAGGATTAGGTTGGGTTCTTTGGAGCCTATGATTATAAACGAGGATTTTGTTAAGGAGATTGCCTTGGTTGAGCAGTTTTGCCCTCATTTTCATCTGTCTTTACAAAGCGGCAGTAATACGGTGCTTCAAAGAATGAATCGCAGATATTCTGCCGAGGAATATATGGATAAGGTAAGCCTCATTAGGAAGTATTTTGATAATCCTGCATTTACAACCGATGTCATTGTCGGCTTTCCCGGTGAAACCGATACGGAGTTCGAGGAAACCTTAGAGTTTGTTAAGAGTATCGGATTTTCCTCCATCCATGTATTTAAGTACTCTAAAAGAGCCGGCACTAAGGCGGCCAAAATGCCTGACCAGATTCCGGAGGATACTAAACATCAAAGAAGTAATGTACTGACTGTGACTGCCAATCGGATGTCAAAGGATTATAAGGACATGTTTTTGGGCAGAATAGAGAAAATACTAATTGAAGAAGAAGTTATAATTAAGGGGCAAAAATACCTGATAGGTCATAACGAAAGATACCTAAAGATTGCTGTTTTATCCAAGGAGAATCTGATTAATAGGATAATCGGGGTAAGGGTTGATGGGTATCTTACCGATGAAGTATTATTAGGTGAAATACTATAGTTATATGCAACCGTATTGTAGATGGGAAATAATCTAATTGAATTTTTCTCTTAGATATATTAATATAATAGATATTGAGAAGATTTGTTAAATTAGGATTTATTACCCTGATAGGGGAAGGAAGTGATTCTATGCGCAAGTTTAATAATACACAGTATTTCAAGGTGCAAAAGGACACAGAAGATATTGTATCGGATGTTATTCGTCAAGTGTATTCGGCATTAACAGAGAAGGGATATAATCCTGTGAATCAAATCGTAGGGTATGTAATGTCTGGGGATCCAACATACATAACGAGCCATAAAGGGGCCAGAAGCCTGATTATGAGGGTGGAGAGAGACGAGATAATCGAGGAGCTTTTGCGTTATTATATTGATAATGTGTTCAATTAGATGCAAAAAAAA